>Ga0070741_10000267_pt1 | contig 197549 bp, 171 predicted proteins | sample Coa_R1_4_FD_66440 | JGI IMG/M metagenome (GOLD analysis project Ga0070741, IMG submission 66440) | Surface soil microbial communities from Centralia Pennsylvania, which are recovering from an underground coalmine fire - Coalmine... | ecosystem: Environmental > Terrestrial > Soil >... | reverse complement strand
AAGTGGGAAGCGTTCTCGGCTTTCCACTTTTCAATGCCCCTCCCACCGCCGGGCATTAACCGACTCGGTTATGGCCGAAGACTAACATTTCAATTGGTCCAGTTTCTCCGGGGCCGATCAGCGTGGCGGGGACGGGCTTAGCGCCGTGAGCGAGAGCGCAGTGTCACTCCGTGCGCAGCGTCTGTATCGGATCGACCAGTGCCGCGCGGCGTGCTGGAATCCAGCAGGCGCCGAGCGCAACGGCAACGAGAAGGAGTGGAACCGTGAAGAAGGTCACCGCGTCATGCGGCTGCACGCCGTAGAGAAGGCTTGCCGCAATCTTCGTCAGCATCCAGGCTGCGGGCCAGCCCAGTGCAAGCGCAATCAGCGTCAACACGAGCCCTTGCCGCAGAAAAAGTCTTTCCACCGTGCCCGGCCGCGCACCCAACGCAATGCGGATGCCGATCTCACGCGTGCGCCGGCTTACGGAGTAATCGATGACGCCATAGAGCCCTGTAGTCGCAAGTGTTACCCCGATACTGCCGAAGATGCCGAACAGCGCAGCCCCGAGGTTGGGGAGCACATACGCGGTGCGCACATGTTCTTCCATCGTCTCCTCGTTATAAATCGCCATTGCCGGATCGAGCGCGTAGACCTGCCTGCGCACAGCCTCGCTCAGCACAGCAGGATCGCCTGCTGTCTTCACGATCAGCGTGTAGCCCATGAACGAGGGATCGCTTTCGACGCTCTGCGCCAGCGAGCGATACAGAATCGGGCGCGTCTGCTCGCCCAGCGTGCGCGATTTCACATCTGCGACTACTCCGATAATTTCGTACGGCCCTTTGGGGCCATTCACCTGCCGCCCGACGGGGTTTAATCCATGGAACAGGCGGTCTGCAAACGTCTTGTTGATGACCGCCATTCGTGGTCCGCCGGCGGCATCATTGCCGAAGTCGTGTCCTGCGAGCAATGAGATTCCCAGAGTCTTGAAGTAACCAGGCGTCACCATGTACAGGTCGGCGTAGGTGAATGGCTTTTTCTTGCCCGACTCGCCTGGCGCAGTAAACCCGTCGCTGCGATTGCCTCCTGAAAGTGGCGCTACGTCTGTACACACAACATTGGCTACGCCCGGCAGCGCCGCCACACGATCACGCAATTGGTTGAGAAAGTTTACCGTTCTCTCGGCCGTGTATCCATGTAAACGCGGATCGACAGAAAAGATCAGCGTCCCATGTGGATTGAATCCGATGTTAATGCTGGCCGCTCCCTGCAAGCTTCGCAGAAACAGTACTGTCGCCGAAAGCAGCACTACAGACATCGCCATCTGCGCGATCATCAGCAGATTGCGCAGGGTCAGTTTGCGTCCCGGCCGGGCCAGCGCTTCTTCACCTTTCAGTGCGCTGGCTACCAGCGGCCGCGCCGCAGCCCACGCCGGGCCGATGCCCAGTAAGACACCGCTCAAAACACTCAGCACAAAACAGAACAGAAGCACACGCCAATCGATTCCAATGTGAAGATCGAGCGGTACAGGCGCAGGCAGCTTCACTGCGGAAAGCCCGCGGGTGGACCAGAGCGAAAGCAGCACGCCCAAAACGCCGCCGCATGTCGCCATTAGCGTGCTCTCGATCAGCATTTGACGTTGCAACCGCGCGCGTGTGGCACCGAGCGCAAGCCGCACCGCCATGTCGCGCTGCCGGTTGGCTGCTTGAGCAAACAGCAGATTGGCGACATTCGCCGCGGCAATGGCCAGCAATAGCAGCACAACCAGCAAGAGCGCACCCAGAAAGATCAGCGCCGAGGTTCGATCGCGCATCTGAAGGCCGCCGGCCTGCTCCATTACAAATTGTTCGCCTTTGTCTGTTGCTGGAAAACTCTGCGCGAAGCGTGCCGCAAGCGTGTTCAACTCCGCTCGGACTTGCACGCGCGTCACCTCTGGCCGCATGCGCGCAGCTATCGCAAGCCAGTGGTAATCGCGGGCGCTCTTCTGTGGCAGGTTGGGTACAAGTTGCGCCGCGGTGCCAAGCGGCACCCAGAACTGCGCGTTCAAAATCTGCTCGATGCTGTGGAATGCGGCCGGGGCAATTCCAATGACTGTGAATGTGCGGCCTGAGAGCAAGATCGTGCTGCCAACAATGGTGGGGTCACCACCAAACCGCCGTCTCCACAGTGCTTCACCCAGCACAATGACCTGCTTGCTGTCTTCGTCGTTGGTGAAGCTGCGGCCCAGGACCATCGGAAGCTCGAGCGTGTCGAAAAAATTCGTCGTCGTGGCCTGACCCCACACCCGCTCTGGCTCGCCGCTACCGCCAATTGAAGCGGGCAACAGATCGTAATAGGCAGCCACACTGGAAAAGGAGCGGGCATCATCGCGCATGTCCTGGTAGAGCGGCCAGGAAAATTTGTTGCAGCAGCTCTCCTTGTCGGGAATGATCTGGAGCGACAGGAGTGTGGAAGGATCGCCTACCGGTGCGGGCCGCAGCACGAAACGGCTCACCATCGAAAAGATGGTGGCGTTTGCACCGATCCCCAGGCCGATCGAGACCACGGCAACTGCCGTCACAGCGCGCTGTCGCACGAGCATACGCAGTGCATAGCGCACATCGCGCACAAGGTTTTCGAACCACACCAGCGTCACCCGCTCGCGATACGCCTGCCGTGTTTGTTCCAGTCCGCCCAGTTTGATGAGAGCCTGCCGGCGGGCTTCTTCCGCGCTTAGACCGGCGCTCATGCCGTCTTCCACATGCATAGCCACGTGGCTGTCGAGCTCGGCTGCAAAATCGTTCTCTGCTCGATGCGCGTGCAGCAGGCCGCGCAACCGCCGGCTGAATGCTTTCAGCGTCTTCATCACGCCTCACCGCCCTGCGCAAGAAAGCGCGCGAGGATCTCCGTGGTTTGCTCCCATTCGGCCGTAGCTTTGCGCAGCTCGCGCTGGCCGGCCTTGGTCAGCTCGTAAAATTTGGCGCGGCGATTATTCTCTGAAACGCCCCAATGCGAACGGATGGTTCCTTCCTGCTCCAGCTTGAGCAGCGCCGGGTAAAGCGTTCCGTAGTTCAGCTGCAGCTTGTCGCCGCTGATCTGCTCGATGCGCCGCGCCAGGCCGTAGCCGTGCTGCGCCCCCATGGTTTCGAGCGTCCGCAGCACCATCAGAGCCAGCGTGCCCTGCCAAACATCTGTTCTTTCGCCCATAGTTCATCTCCTATGGCTATCCCATAGAGCATACCCGCACTCCTATTGGAATGCAATAGGAGATATGACGCGCTCGCTCTCCTCATTCCTGCAGCTCGATCCATACGGGAGCCAACTTGTATCATCAAATCCAGATGCCTGTTCGAATCTCCGTCCTATCTTCTTTTCTGTCGGTTGGCGCGACGTGCCTGGCGGTGCTTGTTGCCGGATGCAAACCGTTGCCGCCTTCGAAGCCGGCCTCGGAGTGGACGCCACAGGAAGCACGCGGCGCGGCCGTCTTTCAGCAGAAGTGCGCGCGCTGCCACTATCCCACGACGACGCATGGATTGAATGGCCCGGGCCTGCAGGCGCTCACCAAGGTGCAGGCAATGCCCTCCGGTGCGCCGCCTACCGATGAGCGGATGACAGATGTGATTCTGCATGGAAGAGGGATGATGCCGGCGACACCGCTGGATGATCAGCAACTGCAAGACCTGCTGGCGTACCTGCACACACTATGAGCGAGCCAAACAACAGCAGCGGCGCAGACAAGGAAACGGGGCAACCGGACGGCGCACCGAATCTACCGCAGTCCGCGCTAACCCCGCAGACTTTGCTGCCGCTGCCAGGACTGGCGGCCATCGCGCTCTATCTTCTGCTGCTTGCCGCAACGATCTCGATCGGAGTTGTGGCGGGGCATCATTACCCGCCAGTATTTCTGCTGTTTTCTGTGCTGTTCTTTACGGCGAGCGGCGGCCTGCTGATGCGTTTTCGCTGGGCATGGGCGCTGGCGCTGGCTGCCATGGTGGTGCTGTCGGGTTACAACCTGTGGATCTTCTCACACCAGCACACGCCTTCCAGCCTCGTGCAAGGCATGCTGAATTTCGTGTTCTTCCTTTATCTGGTGCGGACCGAAGTGCGGGAAAAGCTGCGCTGATCAACCGTCGCGCGGGAGCTGTTTAAATGTGGCTTCTGGAGGATGGCCGCGACCAGACGTGTCCTCGCTGTTCTTCTTCGGGCAGATCGGCATAAACGGTTCCTTCGGCTGCGGGCACTACGGAGTACCGCTCTACCACGCGCTCTCTGGGCCAGTCTCTCCCGGTAAACAGATCGACAAACGCCGCGAAGAACCCCCAGATCAGCAGAAGAGCTCCAATGGCGACGCAGGCGGTGCCGCCCAGTGCGGCAGGACCCATGGTCGTCAGGTCAATGTGGAGTTTGGAACCGGCGAGAGGGTAAGCTGCACTCAGACCGGAGGTTCCGTTGCAGTAGGCCAGGATCAATCCCAGCCCGACACCCAGGAAGATAACGGCGCCGATCACCGGGCGGGCAGCTCTCATGGCGATCTCCTTTCCTGCACCACGATTTCGGATGCACGTACGCCTGTACGTGCGACTGACAGCAGAGATGCGGAGATCGACCAAAAGGTTTTGAATGGGGTGAATGTGTCTCTCGGTACAATGAAAGACGCGATGGACCTGGTGCAGATCGAGCCTCTAAGGCGCATGCCGGCGCCCAAGCCGGAGTGGCTGAAGACACGTGCGCCGATGGGCGAGAACTATCATGCGCTCAAGACGCTGGCACGCAGCCTGGGCCTGCACACGGTATGCGAAAGCGCACACTGCCCCAACATCGGTGAGTGCTGGCATCACAAGACCGCAACCTTCATGATGCTGGGCAACCTATGCACACGCCGCTGCGGATTTTGTGCTGTGCCCAAGGGTCGCCCTGAGCCGATTGACTTTGATGAGCCGCGCCGCGTAGCGGAAGCTGTGGCCACGCTCGGATTGCAGCATGCCGTGATTACGAGTGTGAATCGCGATGACGATCTGGTGGGTGGTGCACGCGCTTTCGCGATGGTGATCGAAGAGATTCGCAGCCAGGCGCCCGGCTGCCGCGTCGAGGTGCTGATTCCCGACTTCCAGGGCAATGAAGAAGCGATCCGCATTGTGGTCGAAGCGCAGCCCGAAGTGCTGAACCACAACACCGAGACAGTGCCGCGGCTCTATCGCGTGGTGCGCTCCGGCGCGCGGTACGAGCGGACACTCGAGCTGTTGCGCTACGCCAAGGAACTGCGGCCTGCGGGGATCACAAAGTCTGGCGTGATGGTCGGCCTTGGTGAAGAAACGCACGAGCTGCTCGAAGTCTTCCGCGATCTAGCCTCGGCTGGCTGCGACATCCTCACCGTCGGTCAGTATCTGCGCCCTTCGCGCGACCATCTGCCCATGACGCGCCTGTACACGCCGCGCGAATTTGCCGAGCTCAAAACCGAAGCGCTGAAGATGGGCTTTCGCCACGTGGAGTCAGGGCCGCTGGTGCGGTCGAGCTATCACGCGCACGAGCAGGCCGCGGCGACAGTCGGCATCGTTTGACCTGCGTACGAAACGGAGTGGCTTGTTTTCTGAACGGTCCCGCTATACCATGCTCTCGGTCTCATAAAAACTATGGCCAACCTGCTGATCTGCCCCCATTGCAACAAGTCCTGGTCGATGACCTTCGATCCGCTCGATGCGCCTCTCCTGCTGAAGTATGCATGGTGTCCGGCTTGCAGAAAGCGCGATCTCGTTCCGATCGGCAACGTTCCAGGTGTGAACAAGCCTCCGGTGTACTTCGGCGTAACGCCGCCGCCAGCGCCGCCTCAGCCCGCGCCACTGCTGCTGACATACGTTCCTGAGCCCACACCGCAGGTTGCGCCGGTTACGCCGCCCACGACGCCTTCAGCGCCGCGCAGTCAGCCAGGAGTCAACATCCTGCCCTCCGGTTCGACGCCTATCGTCTTAGGGGCTTCGCAGGATCTGGTCGATGTGGCCTTTCGGAATCATGTGCAGGGCCAGCCCATGACCATGCCGCCCGACTCCATTCTGCAGAAGTACTTCTCCTCCACGGGAGACAAGCTACTGCTGCAGAGTGCCGAATATTACAGCGCCACTCCATCCAAGGCCTATGCGCGCATCATCGCAATCTACATAGTGGAGCTCGGCAAAAATACCAGGATTCAGATCAATAGCCCGAAAGGCGACGCATGGGGCGGAGCGCAGTTTCTGCGACGCGACCTGAAGGGAGTCCTTACCAGAATCGCCAAAGGAGAAAGCATCGCAAAAAACCTCAATAACGCCGCCTACAACAACGACGGAACCATGAGCAGCGATAAGGTGAAGTACGACCGATACGGCAAGGGTTATCAGGGTAACCGGACGGGATCGCAATACCTGCCGCAGCCCTCCTTGGTGACCGGCCTTCCCGGCAAGTACTGGGAATACTACGTCGATCGAGACCCTGCCCAGGGAGCATCCCCTCTCACGATCGGTGGCGGAAAACCGGGCGTGGAGCGGATCTTTATCCAGGTACCGGATTACATCTTCTACACCTGGAACCACTACGGCAGCGATGTGAAAAGTCCGAAGACCAAATCCGCATTGGCCGATTCAGATATCTGGGCGGTCTATTCCTTCACCGCCAATGCCTGGCAACTCGGCCTGACGCGGACCTAGAATTTTGTAGTCTGTGTCATGGGAGCAGTAGCAAAATGCTTCTGCGATTAAGTCGGCCCTCTTCCCGGAACATGCATGCAGAAAGGACGATGCTTATGAAGACGATTCCGCGATTCCGGCACATCGCCATGTACGCACTTCTACTCGCCGTGAGCTCTGCGCTGATAGCGCAGGGACCTCCCGGACGCGATCCGGATAATCCGCCACCCGGACATGGCGGAACACCGCCCGGCCAAGCAAAAAAGTATGACCGGGATGGTGGCCGCTCCGTTCCTCCTGGTCAAGCGAAGAAGTATGGCGATGATGATCGGGGCATGCCGCCGGGCCAGGCAAAGAAGTATTTTCGCGATGAAGACCGCGATCACTTCTACGCCTACTACCACCAGGATGCCTCTCGCTGGCGTGCGCGCAAGCGTCCGGTCTTTATTGCCGGACAGTACATCGAGAGAGATTACGTCGTGCAACCGGTTCCGCAGTCGGTCTGGGTCAATGTGGTGGCGGCGCCTCCGCCGGGCTGCCGTTACGGATATTACGGCGGCTATGTCGTCGCGTATAACCCAACCACGCGCGTCATCGCCGACGTGCTCGATCTGATTGCTGCAACGCGGTCAAGATAACCGGCGGCCGGCAACGAATCGTCTCATTGCGATTGAGCAGCGCTGCGTCATCTCCAGGTCGGCTCTGTCTGGCTCGACTGGAGTTGTAGAATAGCCCTTGGCATTTTTTGTTTGCGAGGATGGGAACTGATGGGATTTATGGATGGCAATCCGGCACTTAAAGGGTTGGCAGGTGATCTGAAGCGGCGCATGGATCAGTCGGTGACTGATTTCCAGGGCAGTCTGGCCTCCACGCGCACCGGCCGCGCCAGCGCGCACATGCTCGATCAGATCAAAGTGGACTACTACGGCACGCCCACGCCGATCACGCAGATGGCGCAGGTCTCCACGCCCGAGCCACAACTCATCCTCATCTCGCCCTGGGACCCGACAATCGTAAAAGAGATCGAGAAGGCCATCCAGACCTCCGATCTCGGCTTCAACCCGATGTCCGATGGCAAGGTCATCCGCGTGCCCGTGCCGCCGATGACCGAGGAGCGCCGCCGCGATGTGGTCAAGCACATCAACAAGGTGCTCGAAGAGCACCGCACCGCGGTGCGCAACGTGCGCCGCGACGGCAATGAGGCGCTCAAGAAGCTCGCCAAGGACAAGAAGATCAGCGAAGACGACGAAAAGCGCGCGCTTGAAGAAGTGCAGAAGATGACCGACGAAGAAATCCGCAAGATGGAAGAGATGTCGAAGCGGAAAGAGGCGGAAGTGATGCAGGTGTGATCCTGCTCATCGGCTATGGTTGAACTCCGCAGCTCTCGTGAGTTCGCAGACGATGTGTCGCGATCTGTGCATCGTAAGCCTGCTGCAAAATTGAATATCCCCAGAGAATCGAGAAGCTATGACGCGAGCCCAGCAACCTGCTCTGGTTCTCTTTGCCGTCGGCCTGATCGGACTCGGCATTCTTGCACTCATCTACGGCGACTTCGCGCTGGTGTGGCAGCCGGTGGCTGCGTGGATTCCGGGCCGGACCGCGCTGGCTTATGGCTCGGGCGGGTTGATGCTCGCGGTCGGCGTGGGCTTGTTCTTTGAGGTCAGCGCGGCGTGGGCCGTGCGCATTCTGCTTCCATACCTGATCGTGTGGGCGCTGCTCAAGGTTCCGGCATTGGTGGTTGCGCCAAAGATTGAAGGCGTATGGCTGGGCGAAGGCGAACTGACAATGCTTCTCGCCGGCGGATGGATTCTCTTTGCCCGGTTTGCCGCACTTTCGCAAGATTCACGTCTTGCCTTCCTCACCGGCGAGAAGGCTGTCCGCGCAGCCTGCATGCTTTTTGGAATCTCGCTGGTGCCCGTCGGGCTTTCGCATCTGGTCTACGTTCAGATCACGGCCGGCTATGTGCCGGCATGGCTACCTGCCCGCACTTTTTGGGCTTACCTGACCGGCGCGGGGCAGATGGCCTGCGGACTCGGCCTGCTTTTCTCGGTTTTGCCGCGCGTGGCGGCCGTCGCGGAGGCCTGCATGCTGAGCCTGTTTACGCTGCTCGTCTGGGGTCCGGCAATCGTTGCTGCGCCGACAACACGCTTGCCGTGGACAGCATTCTTCATCTCGTGGATCATTGCCGCCGCCGGATGGACGGTGGCCGTGAACAGCCGCGCAGGCAAGCACAACCTCGCGGCCGAATAACTGAGCGCTATTTCTTCGGCCGCTTGTAGAACGGCACCGGCACTTGCTTGGCGCGTACGCGGTTGCCTCTCACGTCCACGAGCACGTCGCTGCCGGAATCGGCGATTGCTGTCCGCACCAGAGCCATGGCGATGTTGGTCTTGAGAAAAGGCGCGGGCGAGCCGGACGTGATGGCGCCGATCGGTTCTCCAGAGAGCGAAAGTACGGGATACCCGTCGCGGCCAATACCGCGCTCGATCATTTCGAGGCCGACAACTTTGCGCTTCGGTCCGCCTTCAGCTTGAACCGCGAGCAAGGCATCGCGTCCGATAAAAGAACCCTTGTCGAGCTTGAGCCAGCGCGTGAGACCCGCTTCAAAGACGTTGATCTCCTCAGAAATTTCGTGGCCATAGAGGCTCATGCCTGCTTCGAGCCGCAAGGTATTGCGCGCGCCGAGGCCGCAGGGCCGGATGCCGAACTCCTGGCCTGCTTCGAGCAGCGCATTCCACATCTTCACTGTGGTTGCTTCGTCTGCCGGGATATACACCTCAAAGCCATCCTCGCCCGAGTAGCCGGTGCGCGCGATCAGCACATTGGGAATGCCCGCTACGGCGCCCCACGTAAACCAGTAGTTCTTGATCGCGGCAAGGTCGACCTTCGTGAGCTTTTTGAGTGTCTCCAACGCGCGCGGCCCCTGCAGCGCGAGCTGCGAGTAGTAGCTCGAATAGTCGCTGATGTGGATCGACGGAAAGCGGCCTACCTGCTGGCGAATCCAGGCGAAGTCTTTGTCCGTGGTGCCCGCGTTCACCACCAGCAGATGGTCATTGGCGCCGAGACGGTGGACGAGGATGTCGTCGACAAATGTGCCCGCGGGCGTAAGCAGCGCCGAGTAGTGCGCCTGCCCGTCCTGCAGCTTCGAGGCATCGTTCATGGTGATGTGCTGCACCGCGGCCAGGGAACCCTGCCCACGAAACTGGATCTCGCCCATGTGCGAGACGTCGAAAAGCCCCACGCCCGTGCGCACTGCCATGTGCTCGGCGATCAGGCCTCCGCCGGGACAGGGGTATTCCACAGGCATATCCCATCCGCCGAAATCGACCATCTTAGCTTTGAGAGCGCGATGCGTGGCGTTGAGCGCGGTCTTCTTGAGCGACGCGACCGGCGGTGGAGGCGTAACGCACAGATCAGAATCTGATGGGCTGGGGGCAGACATAGCAATCCTCTCCTCTCTTCACCATAGGGATTCTGTACCCGCGGGGTCAACCAGCACACTGAGGCACAACTAGGATGAGAGAAGGTCGATCTCGAAATCGCCGGAGAGTTGAAAGGATGACGCGCGTATGAATCGGGTTCGCGGAGTGCTGATGCTCGCGGCGGCCTGCGTGGCTTTCTGGCAGGCGTGGCGGCTACACCATGGCCACTCGGTCTGGCTGGCAGTGGGCCTCGGTGCGCTGGCCCTGGCTCTTGCCGCCTGGCACCTCACGCGCAAGCCGCCGCAAGCGCGCCTTTGAGCAAACGCGACCTTGCTTTCAAAGTAACGCCAAGGCCCGGCGCTATAATTACGCCCAACCTACTTTCATGGAACCCTGGCTCATGGTCCTCGTTGCTGGAGTGGTCGCGCTGATCGCGCTACCCATTGCGGCGATGGTTGCCTCGCGTTCCACGGCCCGCGAGTTGCGGGAACAAATGGCCGTCCTGATGAGCCGCATCGGAGTTCTGGAAGCGCGGCTCCATCAAATGGCCAGCGAACGAGTTGCTGCTCCCGAGCGCCCAGCCGCGCAGCCCGCTCCCGCTCAGGCGCCGCAAATTTCCGAAGCGCCGCCCGTCACTGCGGCTAGCCCAGTCGCGGCAACGCCAGCCCCGGAAACCAATTTGTCTCCCACTCCGCCGCCCATCGTTCCGGCCCCTGTAACCGCATCGCCTGCTTTTCATGCACTCGATCACGCCGGCCCGGCAGAAACACGTTCGCTCGAAAGCCGCATTGGTTCGCAATGGTTCAACCGTGTCGGCATTCTCGCCGTGCTCATTGCCGTGGCGTGGTTTCTGAAGCTGGCCTTTGACAATCACTGGATCGGCCCGCTCGGCCGCGTGCTGATTGGCCTGCTGGCCGGCGCGGGGCTCATCACTTGGTCAGAGCGTTTTCAAAAGCGCGGTTTTGCGGTCTTCGGATATTCGCTCAAAGCCATTGGAAGCGGCACGCTCTATCTGTCGCTGTGGGCGGCTTTCTCGGTCTACGCGCTGCTACCTGCATGGGCTGCCTTCGGCGCGATGATCCTGGTGACCGCGTTCAACGGAGTCATCGCGTGGGTACGCGATGCCGAGCTGCTCGCTCTTTACGCGATCGCAGGCGGCCTCAGCACACCGCTTCTGGTTTCAACCGGCGGCAATCATGAGATCGCGCTCTTCACCTATCTGCTGATTCTCGACGTTGCCGTTCTGGTGTTGGTGGCGCTCAAACCATGGTCGCGCTTGCTCTTCGCTGCCTTTACGGGTACAGCGGTGTTCATCGGCGGATGGTGGTCTGAGTTCTATACGCTTGCGCAACAGGGGCGCACGGCCTTCTTTCTCATCTGCTTCTTTCTGATCTTCGCCGTCGCCCCGCGCCTGGTGCGCGTGCAATCAGATGAGCACATCAGCTTCTCCGGCTGGGACGTACTCGCGCTCATTCTTCTGCCCATTCTCAACGCAGCGCTCGGCTTCCTCGCGTTCTACTCGTTGTTCTTCTCTGCAATGCAGGACTGGGCTGGTCCCTGGCTTGCAGTTGCCTTCGCTGCGTTTTACCTGCTCCTGCTGCGGCTGCCGGCGCGGGGCGTGCTTGCGGCAGGCCCATCGCTGCTCGCGGCGCTCCATCTATCGGCTGCGGTTGTTTTCCTCACTATCGCCATTCCACTCAAGACGCATGGCCGATGGCTCACGATTGGCTGGATTGTGGAGGGCGCAGCCTTGCTGTGGCTGTCGAGCCGCTTGCGTCAGATGCTGGTGCGTGTCTTTGCACTCGTATGCCTGGTGCTCGGACTCGGGGCCTTGCTTGTGGTCAATCCACCCGCATCCACCACACCCATCTTCAATACGCGCTTTGGAACGTATGCCGTGGCCATCGCTGTCTTTGCCTTTATCGCCTGGCTGGCGCGGCATGCAGGCGCGGACGAAGCAGCCAAACCTATCGTTGGTTGGCCGTTTCTCGCCGGCGCATCGGTGCTTGTGATCAACGGCCTGATTCTGTTAGCGATCGGCTGGGAGATTCACAGCTACTGGTGGTCGCGACGCTGGCACTATGACTGGCGAGTGTTCCGCGACTACACCATCTACGCACACTTCTCCTACTCGGCGTTCTTCATGATCTTCGGTGCAGTGCTTCTTAGCATTGGCTTTTGGCGGCGCTCAGCATTTCTGCGCTGGCAGGCGCTGGTGCTGCTGGCCGTGACCATCGCCAAAGTATTTCTCGTCGACACGAGCCAGCTGAGCCAGGGATTCCGCGTCTTCAGCTTTCTGGGACTCGGCGTGCTGCTGCTGGCCGTGAGTTTTGCATATCAGCGCGACTGGTTGAACCTGCGCAGCCAGGGAGATCAGCCGCAATGAAGCTTGCTGCCCTTCTCCTGCTGCTGGCGTTCGCGGCTCCGTCGGCCGAGATTCGCTACTTCCGCTACCAACGGCCGATCGAGAGCACACCGCAAGCCGCGGCGCAGACGTGCGTGGCTCTGGATCCGGCGATCTTTGCTCACGCCGCGCCGCAGCTTGCTGACCTGCGCCTCTACCGCGTGAACGCAGAGACGCCGTATGTGATTCGCACGGCTGCGCCTGTCGTAACCGCTCTGCAGCAGATTTCTCCATTGAACCTTGGCCAACGCGGTGGTCAGACAGTCTTCGACGCGATGATGCCCGAAGGCAGCTACAGCGATCTTGAGCTGAATCTCACCGGACATGACTTCATTGCGACGGTGGCGGTTTCGGGCAGCCACGCCCAAACCTCTGCGGGAACGAAGCTCGGCGCCTACACCATCTTCGATCTGAGCCGGCAACGGCTCGGCCGCAGCACCATCCTGCATCTTCCGCAGTCGGATTTTCGTTTTCTGCATTTCCGCATCGATGGGTCTGTCGCGCCGGAGAATGTCCAGAGCCTTTCGACAGAACGACGGCCTGTTGCCGAGGCGCAATATCGCACGGTCGCCGAGTCCTCTCAGGTGGTGCAACAGGGCCGCACTTCGGTGATTGAGTTCACCGTGCCGCACAATGTGCCAGTCGACCGCATCACCTTCCTTCCGGGAGCTACACCGGCGAGCTTCAGCCGCGACGTGGAAGTACAGGTAACGCCCATCCTCACACGGCCTGCGAGCGATGCGGCGGAGCCGCAGCAGACGGTTACGTCCGCAGGCAGCTTGCTGCGCGTGCATCGCGAGCAGGACGGCCATCGTATCGATGAGGAGCGGTTAAGCGTCGATGCGCCTGTGACCAGCTTCGGCGTACCCACCAAGTGGACAGTCAAAATCCAGAATGGCGATGATGCGCCGATTCAACTGATTGCCGTACGGCTTGAGATGCTGGCGCGGAATCTCTGCTTTGAGGCAGCCAGCAGCAGCTATACGCTCTACTACGGTGACTCCGCATTGGCTGCACCCCAATACGATTACGCAGCGCTGTTCACGCCGGTGGCTCATCCTGCGCAGGCAAGCGTTGGTCCTGAGCAGCAGAACCCGGCGTACCAGCCGCGTCCTGATGATCGCCCCTTTACCGAGAGGCATCCAATCTTGCTCTGGGTCGCGCTGGCGCTGGTGATCGCGCTTCTAGGTGGAGTGGCGTTTCGCTCCGTCAAGCTCGCGGCGCCGAAATCGTCGTAGATGCAGGCTGTGTGAAGGGACACCGGTGGAAACGGCAAAACAAAAGTAATCGTCCGTTTTGGGCAGCCAGCCGTTTTCAAAGCAACTTGGTCCTGTCGATTGGGTCTGCACACATACGGCCGTGCACCACTCCCGGCCGATGGAGACGGCGGGATGAGCAGCCTGGCAGCGGTCGTAGCAATGATCTGGTTCGGCGAATTGCAAATAGAGCGAGTTGAAGATGCCTTTGCTCTACTGCTGATGGGCTTGGTGGCGATGGCGGTGCTCGTCTGGGCGCTGGCGCATTCCACCCACGACGAATCTGCGAGAAACTAGCTGCTTTCTCTTCGCCGGGCGCGCCAGAAAGAACTCACGCCCAGATACAGGAAAACCAGAACCACAATTGCCGAGACCCAGAAGGTACGATGGTCTGGTCCGTGCGCATAGCTGAACCGGGTGCGCCACACCGTTGGGGCAAAAACGACAGCCGGCAGCAGGAAAAAGACGCCGGTAACCTCAAGCCACAGAATCCCGCCGACGCGCCGGAACGGGCGCAGAAAACCACCGACTCCCCGAGCAACGCCCTGGCTGGCACGCTGCGAGGTTTGGACTGCGGCGCGCACCGAATTGCCTGCTGCGGACGCGTTGGGAACCCTAACTCCCTGTACTGCCGCCGATTGAGCGCCGGCAGCCAACCGCTGGCCGGCGAGGCGTCCGGCTACGCGAAGCCCGATGCCAAGAGTCCGGCCGATGGTCTGAGGTCGCATCCCATTTATGATGGTAGCAGCGTTCTATGCTGGCTCGCAGCACTGAGGCGCCGTTCGCTGCTTGGCGGTTGCTCCCTGGCGGGGTTGGCAGTAAGGTAAAAAGATCGTGCGCCGTCTCCTGCGCCGCCGGTTTGCGCAGGCCGCCGCTCATGCTCGATCTGGGAGGTACACCCCTTTGACATCCCGTCTGCGCGAACTCATTCAACAATTGGGCGAGGCCATCCACGAGTCGGTCATCGAGAGCGAGCAGATCGCCGGAGTGGTCCAGGACATCCGCAAACACGGCTTCGACGTGCTGCTGATGCTGGAAGCGACGATCGGCCTGAACGAGGTGGGCTCCAAGCCCACCGAAAACGCTGAGGCGAACGGCGAAACCGACGGCGAAGGTGGCCCGTTCACCCAGAACGACCTCCATTTCCTCAAGTCCCTGCGCATTTCGGTTGAGGGCGATGAAGGCGACGACACCGAGAACGGAACAAGCCCCGAGTAGCTGGTACTGAAGGAATTTCCCGCCCCCATCTTGCGTATCCGCGCGATAATTGTCTCGTGGCTACCCTCCCCAATTCGGAAGAACTCTGGACTGTGCGCGAGTATCTGCGTACCAGTTGGAGCCCCGACCGCGAGTTTGTCGATGGCCGGATCGAGGAGCGGAACTTGGGCGAGAAAGAGCACTCCATCCTTCAGCGTTATCTGACGGTATTGTTTGCGATCAAGCGTGCAGAGTGGGGTGTTGAAGTTTTTCCCGAGCTTCGTACCCAGACCAAAGCCCGCAATTTTCGCGTTCCCGATGTGCTCGTGATACGTGGGGGAGAGCAATTCGAGCGCTACGTCACCCGGCCACCCTTGATCGCCATTGAAATTCTCTCGCCTGAAGATTCGCTGCATGCGATGCAGGAAAAGGCCGCGGAGTATCGCGACTTCGGCGTCGAAAACATCTGGATCATCGATCCGGAGCCGCGCATCGCCTATCGCTACACCGATGGCGTGCTTGAAGAGGTGCGGACAGGCGAGCTGACGGTGCCCGGCACGGCGATTCGCGTGGTGCTAAGCGAAATGTTTGCAGAGCTGGACCGGACATAGACTGCATCAAGTACTAGACCATGAACGAAGACTCCAACTCAGCCCATAAAAGCGGGCGACGAATCCAATTTTGGAAAATTGGTCTTGGGCTGCTTCTAGTTTTATTGGAGATCAAGAGTTTGCTCACACCGGAGAGCGACATTCCACAGGCCCTCCGATATTCGAATGCAACACAGCAAATTGGCGGCTACATGGTTTCAGGCGCCATATTAGTTGTGGGTATCTTGCTGATAGTCTCTGGAGTCAATTCTGCTCGACCCAGACCATCGAACGATGCAGACAGCAACCCTTAGCTCTTCGACGCAACCCGGATATGCAGCTCCCTCAGTTGCTGCTCCGTTACCGTGGTCGGTGCGTCGGCCATCAGGTCAATGGCTTTGGCCGTCTTCGGGAAGGCGATCACTTCGCGCAGGTTGGCTGCGCCGGCCAGCAGCATGATGATGCGGTCGAGGCCAAGCGCAATGCCGCCATGCGGGGGCGTGCCATACTCGAGCGCATCGAGAAAGAAGCCGAAACGCTTGCGCGCTTCTTCGTCGCTGATTCCCAATGACGCGAAGATTTGCTGTTGCACATCCTTGCGATGAATCCGGATAGAGCCTGAGCCGAGTTCGAGTCCGTTCATGGCGAGGTCGTAGCAGTCGGCGCGCACAGAGGCCGGGTCGCTGACGAGGTTCGCCATGTCAGCTTCATAGGGCGCGGTGAAAGGATGATGCGCCGGCACCCACTTGCCTGCTGCCACCTCGTACTCAAACATCGGAAAATCGACGATCCAGATGGGATGGAAGGCCTTCGAGCCATCCAAAGCATCAGCGGCACTGTGCGCATGCGCCGATTCGACGATCTCTTCCGTGACCTTGAAAGCGCCATGCCGGTCGGCGTACTTCTTCGCCAATTCGGTGCGGAAGTTGCCCGCTGCCGCGTAGACGTTGATCTCGCGCTCGGAGAGCCGGCCCTCGAATTTCGTATCGCTGGCTTTGATGTGATGCGCGGGGTCGCCGGCCACGATGATGACGAAGTCAGCCTCGGCAGCTCCGGCGAGCTCGCGCACCTTGACGGCAGCTTCAGGAAAGCTCTTGGCGAGGCGCTTGAAATCGTCGATGAACTTTGCGCCTTTCTTCTGATCGAAGAGCGGATGATTGTCTTCGCGCTCCTTGCGGCTCAACTCGCCGACGTTGGGAATGCGAAACGCCACCACGGGCAGCGCCGGATCGATCTGCAGCGTAGCGAGATTGTCATCGCTAAATGCCGGGCGCACATCGGTGAGTCCCGGCAGGCGGAGGTCGGGTTTGTCGGTTCCGTACTGGCGCATCGCTTCGTCATAGGTGATGCGCGGGAAGGGCGTAGGCAGTGTTACGCCGGCGGCGGCAAAGCCCGCGGCCAGAAACTTCTCCACAACTGCGAAGACCGACTCACGGCGCGGGAAGCTCATCTCCAGGTCGACTTGCGTGAACTCAAGCTGACGGTCGGCGCGGAGGTCTTCATCGCGGAAGCAGCGGGCGATCTGGAAGTAGCGATCAAAACCCGAGATCATGAGAATCTGCTTGAAGATCTGCGGCGATTGCGGCAGCGCGTAGAACTCGCCCGCATGCACGCGACTGGGCACCAGAAAATCGCGCGCCCCTTCGGGCGTGGACTTGGTGAGAATCGGCGTCTCGATCTCGAGAAAGCCCTGCTGACTCAAGTTGTCGCGAATAGCCAACGTGATCTCATGGCGCAGCTTAAAATTGCGCTGCATCTCGGCGCGGCGCAGATCCACGTAGCGGTATTTCAGACGGACCTCTTCGTCCTTGATGGCTTCTTCCGCAGGCGAGAAGGGCGCGAGGCGGGTGTCATTGAGAACGCGCAGCTCCGTGGCCTCGATCTCGATCTCGCCCGTTTCCATCTTGGGATTGATGGCATCTTTCGCGCGCAGCCGCACCTTGCCCACGGCGGCGACGACGTACTCCGGCCGGACGTGCTCACCTTTGCTGTGGCCCTCGGGCGTGATCTCTTTATCGAGCACAATCTGGCAGATACCCGAGCGGTCGCGCAGGTCGAGGAAGATCAGGTTGCCGTGGTCGCGGCGGCGGTTGACCCAGCCCATCAAGACCACATGCTTGCCGGCATCAGCGGCACGCAGGGTGCCGCAGAGATGCGTCCGTTCGAGGTTCCCTAAAAAATCGAGCACTACCCTACCCTTTCATTCTGCGACTTCCACAAAACCCTGGTGCCCAATCCTTGCGGCGTTCTTGCCTTTGCCGCAAGGGTGGGAAAGCACAAGCCCAAACCACTCGCACTCATGATTTGAGGAAGTTGGCCAGCTCCGCGCGCGGCACTTTGCTCTGCACACCGGTGGCGAAATCCTTCACCGTCAGAATACCGGACTGGACCTCATCCTCGCCCACGATGACGATGCGCCGCGCGATCTTGTCCGCCGTTTCAAATGACTTCTTGAGCCGGAAGCTGCCATCGCCTAGCTCGACCTGCAATCCCGCCCGGCGCAGCTCGCGCGCCAGGGCCAGCGCCGCAGCATTCACGGTTTCACCCAGCGGCGCGATATACGCGTCCACCTGCGGTTGGGCAGTTTTTTGGTCAAGCGCCTGTAGAGTCAAAACGAGCCGGTCTTCGCCCATGGCAAAACCGATGCCCGGAGCCTTGGGTCCGCCGATCGCCTCGCTCAGCCCGTCGTAGCGGCCGCCGCCGAGCAGCGCATTCTGCGCGCCGAGACCGCCGTGCGTGAACTCGAAGGTTGTTCGCGTGTAGTAATCAAGGCCGCGCACCAGCCGGGGATTGCGCTTATAAGGCACGCCCGCCGCATCCAGAGCCGCGAGCACCGCGGCGAAATGTTTTTTTGACTCTTGGTCGAGAGAATCAGCAATGACAGGAAGTTTCTCGATGATCGGCTGGTCCTCCGGCACCTTGCAGTCCAGCACGCGCAACGGATTCGTAACGGCACGCCGCTGGCAGTCTTCACAGAGCTGCGATGCGACAGGAGCGAGAGCCGCACGAAGTGCTTCGTTATAGCGGGCACGATCGGCCGCCGAACCTACTGAATTCAACTCCAGCGTCCATCCGGTGATGCCCAGCTCATCGAGCAATGTGGCCAGCATCTCCAGAACCTCTGCATCGCGCAGGGGGCTCTCGCTGCCCGAAGAGGGCGGCCCGATCACCTCGGCGCCGATCTGGAAGAACTGCCGGTGGCGGCCCTTCTGCGGCCGCTCACGCCGGAACTGCGGCCCGATGTAGTAGAGCTTCTGCAACTGCCCTGTCTCGCCCAGCTTGTGCTCGATGTAGGCGCGGACTACTCCGGCGGTGTTTTCGGGACGCAGCGTCAGCGACTGCGCCTTTTCCGACTGCGCCCGTGCGCGATCCTCCCAGGTGTACATCTCCTTCGAGACGATGTCGGTCTCCTCGCCCACGCCGCGGGCAAAGAGCGAAGTGTCTTCAAAGATGGGCGTGCGAATCTCGCCGAAGTTGTAGCGGGCAAAGACAGCGCGGGCGGTCGCCTCGATCCGGTTCCAGAGCGCCGTCTCCGGCGGCAAAAGATCGCGCGTCCCGCGCACGGCTTTCAAAGTGGCCATAACCTTTCAGTTTAAATGCCCGAATTACACCAGCCTCGCCCAGTCGACAAGAGGGATGAACCGACGCTATATGACTTCGCGTCGACAGGCTTCAGCCAACAATCGCACGGGCGATATGAATCCACCACTCCGGCCCGATGCGGGACAGGTAGATCACGAACAACTGCGCTGCGAAGTACACGGGCAGGCCAACCCGGTACACCATGTGGACGCGCCGGTTGACCATGAGGTCGCGGGCAACGCCGAGAGCGAGCAGCAGATCGGCGCCGAAATATTGCAGACTATGCTGGCGCAAAAAAGCATGATCGATGCGCGCAAACGCGGCCACCAGCAACGCACAGGTGGCAAAGAAGATCAGCCGGCGATGCGGCTCCGGTCTTTTGCGCCACCAGATGGCAAGGCCAATACACACTGCAAAAACGCCGATGTCGAAGAACGGAATGGCGAGAAAAGCGTACCTGCCCGGCTCATGCAGCCGATAGGTCTCAAAATGGACCATCAGGATGCCCGTGGCAAAGCCGAGCGGAATCATGACCGCCGCAAGCCCAGCACCATACCAGCCGAGCAAGCGATGCCATTTGACATTGCGGGTGCGTACAAGCCCGGACTGAAGGATGAAGAAGACGATCCACAACGAGAAAACGGCACCGTGGTACCCGAGGATTGCTGGCGGCGCCACTGCGGGGTGGATCAGTTTTTCGTCGATTGTCGGCCCGAAGCCGGCTACAACGATCACAGCGGCAACGAGCGACATTGCAAAGTGGAAATACCGGTCGACAAGACCGTTGCGGCCGGCGATGCGATGAGCGCTGCCTGCAATGGCAGCTTGAGACGTCGACGCCATCGGTGAAAACCTCCGGGCTACAGCGGTTTCACAGTCGCCATACCCCTCGAAGCCGTTGCTGCAGAGTGGCATTTTCCTCAAGAAAATGCCGCCTTCCGCGGTGCCGGCAAGGGCACATAAACTGTGAACCGCTCTAGCTACGCAATACGACGGAAGCGGTTTGAACTCAACGGGGAAGTACGCCGAGTGTAGCATCGCGGGAATGCGAAGCTCAAACGGAGAGCGGAAGAGGCGCATCATTGCGCTGGAAGCCGTTCTTCAGTGCAAACGGCCACCATGCGAGACGCGGCGGCTACTGCGGGTTTCACAGTTGCATCCGGCCGCATACGATAGCATCTCAGCAGCCATGGAATACCGACTTCTCGGAGGCTCCGGCCTCAAAGTTCCCGTTCTCAGCTTCGGCGCCGGCACTTTTGGCGGCGGCGTAGAGTTCTTTGACGCGTGGGGCGCTACATCTGATGTAGCCGAAGCGCGCCGCATCGTGGATATCTGCCTCGAATCGGGCGTGACACTCTTCGATACGGCCGATGTCTATTCCAACGGCCGGTCCGAAGAGGTGCTGGGCAAGGCGATCGAGGGCCGGCGCGACCAGGTGCTCATCTCCACCAAGGCGACCTTCCGGCTCGGTGACGGACCCAATGACGTTGGCTCCTCGCGTTATCATTTGCGCCAATCCATTGAAGGCAGCCTGCGCCGCCTGGGCACTGACTACGTCGATATCTACCACCTGCACGGCTTTGACGCGCTTACGCCCATCGAAGAGGTGCAGGACACGCTCAACACCTTCGTCCGCGAGGGCAAGGTGCGGTATATCGCCTGCTCCAACTTTTCCGGCTGGCATCTGATGAAGTCCCTCGCCGTAGCCGACCGCTACGGCTGGACGCGCTACGCCGCGCACCAGGTCTACTACTCGCTCATCGGGCGCGAGTACGAGTGGGAGCTGATGCCCCTCGCCCTCGATCAGAAAGTGGGCGCGCTCGTGTGGAGCCCGCTTGGCTGGGGCAGGCTTACCGGCAAGCTGCGCCGCGGCAAGCCGGTACCCGAGGTCAGCCGTCTGCACAAGACAGCACATGCCAGCCCGCAGGTGACGGACGAGCATTTGTACAAGGTGGTCGATGCCATCGATGCGGTCGCGGCCGAGACCGGAAAGACTGTTCCGCAGATCGCGCTCAACTGGCTGCTGCAGCGGCCTACCGTTTCTTCACTGATCATCGGCGCACGGAATGAGGAGCAGTTGCGGCAGAACCTGGGCGCAACCGGCTGGAATCTGACAGCGGAGCAGGTCGCGGCTCTCGACAAGGCCAGCGAGACGCAGGCCGTCTATCCCTACTGGCACCAAAGGCAGTTTCCAGAACGGAACCCTTCGCCGGTGTAAAGACAGGGAACAGGCAGCAGGGAGTAGGCAATAGAGATCAGCGATCGAGGACCCAGTCGAGCCGCCTGCTTCGCTCTGCACTCAGAGCCTTAATCTGCGTGCCGGTGGCGATGCACCACGTAGCGGCCGATCATCCAGCCGACGGCGCTGCCTACGAGCACGTCTGAGGGAAAGTGTTGTCGCCCGGCGACACGCGCTATGCTCACGCCGGTAGCGAGGCCATAGGCAGTGATCTGCGTCAGCGGGCCCCTGTATTCCGTGGCGATGACGGCGGCCGAAGACCACGCCAGGATGCTGTGGTTCGACGCGAAAGACGAGTCGACGCCGACATTCGTCTGGAAGAACTTACCGTGCGCTCCGTCCAGCGTGGGCCGCTCGCGCATAGAAACTATCTTCAGCACTTCATTCACGGCCAGGCTATCGAGCATCGCTTCGCCGCCCAGAATACCTGTCTCGGTCGCGTGATCGTCATGATGGATCGTGCCCAGGCCGAAGATAATCGCGGGAGCAGCCACAAATCCGCCAAGCAGGCCAGTGGAAGCGGTATCGGCATGGTTGTTGAGCGATGTGTCGGTGAAGTGCTTCGACATGATCTGGTGATCAGTAGTCATTAGGCCCGCTGTGGCCAAAACCAGCAATGCGGGTCCTACCGCATTGGAATCGTTCAGCCGGGCCGGACTGGTCCAGATGGCCTCCTGATCGCGGAGGATATTGCGCGGCGTGCTGCGCAGGGTGACCGGCTCGCTGGACTCATCCTGTGGCTGGGGTGAGTCGGGTAATGACTTAGCGTCTTGTGCGCACAGGTGACTGCACAACGCGACGGCAAGAACAGGAGCAAAGAGTATCGACCGCCAGCTGCGGATTAAAGTTTGAATGAAATAGGTCACAGGATCATTAGACGTGAACAACAAGGGAAATGCGTTTCGATGAATCAAACGTCATCTCCGTCTTAGGTTTCGGCAAGATAAAACTCGACGTAATCCAGATAATTTTGCGCGTACTCGAGGATCAGCGCACGATCTTTCTCGGTAAGCTCGCGGCGCTGCTTGGCCGGTACGCCGGCCCAGAGCGTGTGCGGCGGCACCACCGTGTGTTCCGGCACAACCGAGCCCGCAGCGATAATGGAGCCTTTGCCGATACGCGCATTGTTGAGCACGCGCGCGCCGATGCCGATGAGGCACTCGTCTTCTACTACACAGCCATGCACCGTCGCATTGTGCCCAATCGTGACCCAATCACCCACGGTCACGGAGTAGAGATTGCGCTGGCCATGGAGCACTGCGCAGTCCTGCACATTTGAGCACGAGCCCACACGGATCGAGTTCACATCGCCGCGAATTACTGCGTTCATCCATACGGAAGAGCGCTCGCCGATGAGGACATCGCCAAGGATCTGCGCAGAGGGATCGATATAACAGCCTGCGGCGATCTGCGGCAGCTTTCCCTGGTAACTGCGAATCATGGTTAGAGTGTACAGCGTGCGGAGGGACCGACCTCAATGCTGCTGGAGAGGCGGCGCGAGCCGTTGCGCGGCGGCTGCCAGCATCTCCGGCACCGGAACCGGCTTCGCCAGAATCTCGAAGCTGTGACCGTGTTTCGCAGCCTCCTGGAGCTTCGTTCCGGTCAGGAACTGGCCAGACATCAGCAACACCTGAATCGAAGGATGTTCGGCCCCGAGCAGAATTGCCAGGTCGATGCCGCTCATCGCCGGAAGAATCACATCGATGATCGCCAGCGCAGGCGCCCATTGCACCACAATCTGGAGGGCCTCTTCCGCAGAGTAGGCTACGCGGCACTCATAACCGTGAACGGCAAAAATCGCGGCAAGCGTGTCGGCGACATTTCGCTCGTCATCCACGACGAGCAGCTTTTTCTTTTCCTGCAAAGGCATTGCAATCCGTGCGGCTAGCGATCAGGCCGGCTTGTTGTTCCTGGTAGTGGGGAAAGTGAATCCACCGAATCTGTGTACCGATCGCAGCTACTAGGGCGTAGCAAAAAATTCCTATGGAAACGGCCTGAAGCCAGATTTGCTCGATGAAGCGATATCTTCGAGCCTGACACGCCTGGGTTCTTTGCGGCGGACATCCAGAGTCTGTTTCTGCAACGTCACGAGTGATTCCTGAGCGTCCAGCAGCATCTTGCGGATCGTGTTGTCAGTTTCTACGCCTATAGACCGCTGTATATCGATTAATTGTTCGAGCAGAATATTGAAGTTCAAGGCCCAACCTCGCAGTGTCAGTATTCCCTGAACGCTCGCGGTCGGAAGTGACGCGAGTCACCCGAATGCGCAAACGGCGCACCCTGATTGGTCGCCGACGACCGGATAGATGACCGGACCTGCCGCCAACCATCTCGGCCGAAGTGGGCCAAGTTCTTACGCTAGAAGCATTTCATGGACGCAAGCCTAGGAAGTTTCCTAGGGTACGGTGGAGTTTGCCCTGGAACTCCAGTATGATGGACGGAGCCGTCCTGGCAGGTTCGGAGGTGGAAATCCGTTGGCAGAAGTTCGCGTTCAGGAAGGCGAACCGCTAGAAAATGCGCTGCGCCGGTTTAAGCGCAAGGTACAGCAGGAGGACATTATCAAGGAAGTGAAGCGTCACTCCTACTATCTGAAGCCCGGCGAGAAGCGTCGCGTCAAAGCAGCTTTGGCGCGGAAGCGGAATCGCAAGAAAGCTCGTAAGGAGCAGGATTAAGGGATCTTAACCTGCGAATGCACCGTCCCGAGCGGCTTCCGTGAGTAGACCTGCGGAAGCCGTCATAAAGCCAGTTAGAGTGACGGTGGTGGTTGATTTGGCTTGAGCGCTCAATGTTCCGTTGAGCGGCTGTGCAGCAGAAGCAGCAGAATCTGTCCCGTAGCATCGGGTTGCAACTTAGAATGCCGCCTCTTTTTGAAGCGGTCCGGGCCCTTGTTGTGCATTACGAACGGAAACAGGGAACCGCGACCGGCACTCTCGTCTGAGCCATGGCCGATTTCGGTGTCTGTCCCTGTTTTGGGGAAGCCGGTCATGGAATTCAGGGATCGAGTATTGAAGTGCAGCGACTGCGGCGCCGAGTTCGTCTTTACGGCGGGCGAACAGGTTTTCTTCCACGACAAACAATTTAAAAATGACCCGAAGCACTGTAAACAGTGCAAGGCGAAACGCGCCCGCGGAACGACGCGCGTGCGTCCTGAGACCAGAACGACCTGTTCTGAGTGCGGCGCGGAGACCACCGTTCCCTTCAAGCCAACACAAGGCCGGCCGGTGCTTTGCCGCTCCTGTTTTCAGAAGCAGGGCAAGCCTTCCGCTGCCCCGGCTGCTACGCGAGACTAGAGCTGAAGAGCAGATCGCCCCAGAACCCAGAAGGTGATCCAGCCTCACGTACAAGCGTGGCTAGCTGCGCCCAGTGGCGCTGGCCATGCAAGAGCGCATGGCCAAGAATCTTGCGATGCGTGAGGGCCCGTTTATCGGGTGGCAGCCAATCGAAAGTCAGGGTGTATCGCGCTTCCCAGTCTTTCTGCGGGTTCGCAAGCAGCCGCTTGAAGATGCCCGTCGCCTGCAGGTGCAGATCGAAGAGCGCTTCCAGCGGGCCGGGCGGCATGGTCTCCCACGGAATCTCCGGCTCACTTGCGAGACGCCGCGCCCAGCGCATCTCGGCGCCCCAGATGTGCCGCACCAGCTGCTGCACATTGGTGGCTCCGCCGATTCCACATTTCAGTTCGAGCAGCGCCGGATTCGCATCCAGATGCGCCTTCCAGAAGTTTGAGGATTCCTCGCTCCAGCCGAGCAGTTCCTCCATCGACACGCCGATGCTCATCGCTTGCTCCTCAACGCACGATGCCCGATATCGTGCCGGTAGTAGATGCCTTCAAACTGAATCTCAGCCATGGCCTGATAAGAACGCGCCAGCGCTTCTTCCAGCGAGTCGGCCGCGGCCGTTACGCCCAGCACGCGCCCGCCTGCGGTAAGCAGTTGCGGCCCGACCTGTGCAGAACCGGCGTGGAAGACCTGCACGCCGGGAACCTGCCCCGCCGCGCCGAGCCCGCTGATCGGCAGTCCCGTCTTGTACGCTCCGGGGTATCCGGCCGAACTGGCCACCACGCATGCAGAGGCGCCGGGTGACCAGCGCAGTTCGGTCTCGCCGAGCCGGCCATCGATGCACGCTTCAAGCGCTTCGATGAGGTCGCTTTCGAGCCGCACCAGAATGGCTTGCGTCTCCGGATCGCCGAATCGCGCATTGAACTCCAGCACCTCGGGACCGCGGGCCGTCATCATCAGTCCGCAATAGAGCACGCCGATAAAGGGAGTGTCTTCTTCGGCCATGCCGCGCACGGTGGGCTCGGCGATATGGCGCAGGATCCACTCGCTCATCGCCGGATCGAGCAGCTCATCGGTTGTGTAGACGCCCATGCCGCCGGTGTTCGGGCCGGTATCTCCCTCGCCGATGCGCTTGTGATCCTGAGCGGGAAGCAGCGGGACAACGTGCTGGCCGTCACTCAGGCAGAGGAAGCTGATCTCTTCGCCTGTCAGAAACTCTTCGATCACCACCTGCCGCTCGGCCTCCCCCAGCAGCTCACCGGAGAAGAGGCCGTGCGCGGCTTCGAGAGCCGTTTGCCGCGAATCGCAGATGACGACGCCTTTACCGGCCGCGAGACCGTCGGCTTTGACCACAAATGGCGGATGGAAAACTTCGACAGCTTTTTCCAGCTCCGCAGCCGTTGCACACACAGCGTATTTGGCCGTGGGAATGTTGTGCCGCTGCAGGAAGCGTTTGGCAAAACCCTTGCTCGTCTCGAGCATGGCAGCCCCGCGCGTCGGCCCGAAGACACGGAACCCGCGCTGCTGGAGCGCGTCCACAATACCGAGCGAAAGCGGCAGTTCCGGCCCCACGATTGTCAACCCCGGCTGCTCTGTCTCCGCCATCTTCACCATCGCATCGAGATCTTTCAAGTTCGCCGGCACGCACCGCGCGATCTGCCCGATGCCCCCATTGCCCGGCGCGCACACTACTTCCGTGACGCGAGTGCTGCGCGCAGCCGCCCACGCCAGCGCATGCTCGCGTCCGCCGGAACCAAGGATCAAGACCTTCATGGAAGCCTTCCCTCTCCACAATATTCTTCACAAACCAAGAACAATCGTCGGCAATGCGGGTAGGGGAAGTCAAACGAGCAGAGTCGTGGAATTGCGGCGCCAATACCGCAAGGATCAATCGTGCGATTGGACAGGGCCAGCAAATTCGTCGGGCGTGATCCATGTGAAGTTGGCGGGCGCGCTTCCTCTCAGCGCGCGGGCGTGCCGATAAGCGGTTGCACCGAACACCACAATCAGAGCCGGCACGACAGGCGCTGCCAGCCACCATACGCGTGAGAAGCGATCCCAATTCATCGCGAACCAAAAAGAGAACAGACTGAGGACAGCGCCGATTCCGGCCACAACGAAGGTTGCATACAGCCGGAAAAGCAGAAATGTTGTTCTGTGAATGAGCGCTTGATGAAGCCAGGCGGCGAAGCTCGCGAGGCCACATGTGACGATTCCGCCAACGATGATCCAGGCCCGCCCGACGATAGCGAATAATTCCGATGCATTCTTCCAATGCATGTGCGTTTCTTGCAGAACCAAATTGTCGGCCACCATGCCAAGAAGAGCCATGATCGGAAGCACAGCACAACACGGTCCCCATGTTGCGAACCAGAGGGCTGTGCTCAGTGCATACTTTCGGCCCGGCGGGACTAGAATGCAGGCGAGAAAAGCCACCGAACCCGCCGCCAAAAAGACGAACACAATAAACACGGCAAGCAGGTCGACCATGCCGCCATTCTTGCCTAAAATTAGGCCTTGGTCAATTCATAGTTCTGAGCTGTGGGCGCGTGCCTGGTCTCAGCGTAAACTGACTTACTGGCATCCGTAGTTGCGCGTGACGCTCCAAGTTGCGCGGCAAGGATTCAGCAGGATGGAAACCCGCATCAAGCCACATCTCGAACGGATTGCCGAAGATGCACAGCGAGAAGAACAGCGCCGTGCTTACCAGCGCAACCAGGTCTTCGGCCTGGTGATTCTCGCTGCCGCGATCTGCGCCTGGTGGCTCTTCCATACCAACCCTCGGTGGATCTTCCCGCCCGGCTGGTGGCGCCCATGAGTGCTGCGCGTATGGTGAGCGACGGCTCTGTGTGGGAGGGAGGTCCGGGCTTCAGCCCGGATATTGGAGGCGAAGAAACAGGCGGCGCTTTAGCCCCGGAACAAAAAGCTGATCCTCTCGCCGTTATTCTCCTCGGCCCGACAGGCAGCGGCAAGACGGCGCTTTCGCTCCTGCTCGCCGAGCGCTTTCAAGGCGAGATCGTAAGCTGCGACTCGGTTGCCGTCTATCGCGGTATGGAACTGGGTACGGCCAAACCAACTCCGGAAGAACGCGCCCGCGTGCCGCATCATCTGATTGACATGGCCGAGCCAGATGAGCCTTTCACCGCGGGCACGTACTCCCGACTTGCCCGTGCGGCGCTCCAAGAAATTGCCGCGCGCAAGCACCTGCCGATCGTGACCGGTGGAACGGGCCTCTATCTGCGCGCGCTCACCGAAGGCCTTTTCGCCGGACCGTCGCGACAGGAATCCTTGCGGGCACGGCTCAGATCCAAAGTGCAAAAGCACGGAAGTGCCCGGCTGCATCGCGTCCTCAAGCGCCTTGATCCCGCATCGGCCGAACGCATTCATCCGAACGACGCTCCCAAGCTGATCCGCGCCATCGAGGTCTGCCTGGCTGCGCGCAAGCCGATGTCGCAGGTAATGGCGCGCGATCCCTTGACTGGTTTTCGGTTGCTGCGGATCGGCCTGAACCCGCCACGGGCCGCTTTGTACGAACGTCTGAATGCGCGCTGCGCTGCGATGTTTGCGGCAGGACTGATCGAAGAGACGCGCGGCTTGCTCGCGCGCTACGGGCCCATCAAAGCGCTCGACTCACTCGGCTATCGCCAAGCGATGAGCGTGCTGGATGGAACTTTGAGCGCCGAAGCTGCGACGGCCGCAGCGCAACAGGGCCATCGCAACTACGCCAAGCGCCAGATGACCTGGTTTCGCCGCGAACCCAACGTACACTGGATCGATCGCTTCGGCGAGGATGCGGAGACCGTGCGCGCGGCGGCTGAGCTGATTACGCAGACAGGCCTCTGACGCTTCTCCATTTAAACTGGCTGTGTGGGACTGCGTTTGCGCAGGCTGCGAACGCCCTGAACGGAGTGCTCTCTTGCCAGAAACGAGTTCGGAAATCCTCTACGACGTAGCTGTGATTGGCGGCGGCCCGGCGGGTTACACGGCGGCCATTCGTGGCGCTGAGTATGGCCTCAAAGTGGCGCTCATCGACGCGAGCCCGAAGCTGGGCGGCACTTGCCTGCATGTGGGCTGCATTCCCACCAAGGCGCTGCTCTTTAATGCCGAGCTGTGGGATCATCTGAAGAACGCGGCCGAGTTCGGCATCGCTGGAATCGGCACGCCGCAGCTCGACTGGGCCGCTGTGCAGACGCGTAAAAATGCCATCATCACCAAACACGTCAAGGGCCTCGAGTTCCTGATGAAGAAGCACAAGATCGCCGTGATTGGCGGCTATGCACGCCTGACTGGATCGGCGAAAGACGGTGTGCACACACTCGACGTGACGGCTTCCGATGGCGGTGCGAAGAGCCAGATGAAGGCAAAGAACGTGATCCTTGCCTCTGGCTCGCAGGCCAAGATGCTGCCCGGCCTGAAAGCCAATGATCGAATTCTGACCAACATCGAAATTCTTTCGCTCAAAGAGCCCCCGAAGTCTCTTGTCGTGATCGGCGCGGGCGCTGTGGGTGTTGAGTTCGCTTCGATCTTCCGCAGCTTCGGCACAGAGGTCACGATCGTGGAGTTTCTGCCGCGCGTGGTTCCACCCGAAGATGAGGAGATCTCGAAGGAGTTGGCGCGCGTCTTCAAGAAGCGCGGCATCGACATCAATACTAGTGCGAAGGTTGAGGGAATCGAAGAGACCGCTGCCGGAGTGCGCGTGACGTTCACCGATGCAAATGGCAAAGCCCAGGTGAAAGAGGCCGAGAAGGTGCTCGTGGCCGTGGGCCGCGCTCCGCAAACCGCTGATGTAGGCGCGGACAAAACGCGCATCGAAATCGATCGCGGCTTTGTGAAGGTGAATGAGGGTCAGGAAACGGCTGAGCCCGGCGTCTATGCCATCGGCGACATCGTCGCCGGACTGCCGCAGCTGGCGCACGTGGGCGCGATGTGCGGCATGGTCGCCATGGCCAAGATCGCCGGTCACGCCTTCCGCCCCGTCCGCCGCAATCGAATCCCCAACTGCACCTACACCGAGCCGCAGATCGGGTCTGCCGGTCTGACAGAGGCGCAGGCCAAAGAGCAAGGCCACGAGGTCAAGGTCGGCAAGTTTCCCTTTGGCGGCAACTCGAAGGCCACCATCGTCGGCAGTCACGATGGCTTTGTGAAGATTGTCTCCGATGCGAAATACGGAGAGATTCTCGGCGTGCACATCATCGGCCCACAGGCTACGGAGCTGATCGCCGAAGCCGTCGCGGTGATGGAGCTTGAAGGCACGGTGGACGAGATGATGTTTACCATCCACGCGCATCCCACGCTGAGCGAGTCGCTGCTCGACGCCTATGGCGCGGTGAACGGGATGGCGATCAATGCATAGTCGTCTCAACAAAGCGATTGGCTCCCAGTGCTAATGAATCAAACTAAGGCCTTGTCATCTTGAGCGGAGTAGGAAGCGTTCTTTGCTCCCTACGCAGTCGAAAGATCTGCGGTTTCCCTCGCACAACTCGGAATGCAGCCCGTCCGAAAACGCCCGTCCGAAAACGTAGTTCGATATAATCGCCGCAACTTCTCACGAGAGTTACGGCGTTGCCTTTGCAGAGTCGGGGATTGTCGAAAAACAGAACACGCCCGCACGGGCGCGAGGATTTCGGTCTGCCGCGCGAAGATCTGCGCACATTGCGCGCGCTCAATACGCCGATGCGCATCCAGAAGTTTATCGATGCGCTGACCTACGACTATTCAGATTCAGCACGGTCGCCGCGCCGCATTCTGCGTGAACGTAGAGGTCATTGCATGGAAGGCGCGTTGCTGGCGGCTGCAGCGCTGCGCGTGAATGGCCATCCGCCGCTGCTGATGGATCTGGAAGCCGTGCACGATGATGACCACGTGGTCGCCCTCTACCGTGAGCGCGGCCTGTGGGGCGGCATTGCCAAATCCAACTTCGCCGGACTGCGCTTTCGCTCGCCGGTCTACCGCACGCTGCGCGAGCTGGCAATGAGCTATTTCGACCACTACTACAATCTGCGCGGCGAGCGCACGTTGCGTGCCTACTCGCGCGCGGTGCATCTCGCGCCATTAGACCGCCAGCACTGGATGACCGCGGAGGAGGACGTCTGGTGCGTGCCGGAGCGGCTCATCGCCGCCAGGCACTACGCGCTCGTTCCCGACAAGATCACACGTGCCTTGCCGCGTCTTGACCGACGCAGCCTGGAGGCGGGCATGCATGGACGAGTGGAGCACTAAAGCTCGGTATAGATAATAGCGATGACGCCTAAGCTTTTTGTGCGCTTGCTGCCATGATCGCAACTACCAGTCCAACAAGAATTAACGGAACCATGGGCAGCAGAAAGTAATAGAAAGGGCCATGCACGTTGGTGCCACCTAGAGCATATCCGATCAGAATCACGCCAAGCGGAACGGTCAAAGTGAAAAATGCAATACGTGTGCGCCCAATCCTCCCGAGGCACGCAGCCCAGCCAATCAGACTAACCAGCAGAAGCCCCGCGCCAACCAGAATTGCGAGGAGAGATACTTCGTAATTATCGGAGATGAAAGCGAATTGCCCTATCGTTGCAAAGTCAAAACCGAGAGCTCCTAGTCCGATGGATGTGCCGCTTATTCCGAGTATCACGAGAATCTTCCATGCTTGCTTTGCTCGAGATTGAGACATTTGAGACATTTGTGAAATGTACATCCAATTAGAACGCTAAGCTGCCCGCGCAAACGTTCGCTAAAGCTCTGTCGATTGGCTCTTCACCAGCGCTTCCGCCTTAGCAATGAACTCCGCCAGTGGCACGGAGCCCTGATCGCCTTTGCCGCGGGTGCGCACGCTGACCGTGCCGGCCGCTTCTTCCTTGTCGCCGAAGACGAGGATGTAGGGCGTCTTCTGGTTGGCGAAGTCGCGGATCTTGGCATTCATCTTCTCGTTGCGCGTGTCGGTTTCCACTCGCAGGCCGGCATCTTTCAATGCCTTTTCTACCTTCTCTGCGTAGGCAACGTGGCGCTCGCTGATCGGCACCAGTCCCACCTGCACCGGCGCGAGCCACAGCGGAAAGGCGCCGGCATAGTGCTCGATGAGCACACCGAAGAAGCGTTCGACGGAGCCAAAGAGAGCGCGGTGCACCATCACCGGCTGATGCCGCTCGCCGTCTTCGCCGACATATTCGAGCTCGAAGCGCGCCGGCAGGTTGAAGTCGAACTGCACGGTCGAAAGCTGCCATAGCCGGCCGAGCACGTCGACCAGCTTCACGTCGATCTTGGGTCCATAGAAGGCCGCTTCGCCAGGAATCGTCTTGTACACAATACCGCGGCTCTTGAGCACGTTGTCGAGCGAACGAATCGCCAAGTCCCAGTTCTCATCGGAACCGGCGTAGTGCTTGCGGTCATTCGGGTCCCAGGTGGAGAGCTCCACTTTGAACTCGGAGAAGCCGAAGGTCTTGAGCACCGCCTCGGCAAAGTCGATGCACGCCGCCACTTCGCTCTCGATCTGGCTGGGCATGCAGAAGATGTGCGCATCATCCTGCGTAAAGCCGCGCACGCGCAACAGGCCGTGCATGGTGCCGGAGCGCTCATAGCGATACACGTTGCCCAGCTCGGCATAGCGCGCGGGCAGATCGCGGTAGCTCTTGGGCGAATTCTTGTAGATGAGGATGTGGAACGGACAGTTCATCGGCTTCATCCGATAGTCCGCATCGTCGAGCTTCATCGGCGTAAACATGTTGGACGCGTAGAAGCCTTCGTGTCCTGAAGTCTGCCAAAGGTTCACGCGCGCCACGTGCGGCGTGTAGACAAGCTGGTAGCCGCGCCGGATGCACTCTTCGCGCATCCAGTCTTCCATGATCTTGCGGATCATGGCGCCCTTGGGATGCCAGAAGATCAGGCCTGCGCCGGCCAGCTCCTGAATGCTGAACAGATCGAGCTGCTTGCCCAGCACGCGATGGTCGCGCCGCGCCGCTTCTTCGAGCCGAGCAAAGTGCTCGTCGAGATCTTTCTTCGAGAAAAAGGCCGTGCCGTAGATGCGCTGCAGTTGCGGATTCTTCTCATCACCGAGCCAGTAAGCTCCGGCAAGATTCGTGATCTTGAAGGCCTTCACGCGGCCCGTCGAAGGCACGTGCGGACCACGGCAGAAGTCGACAAAGTGGCCGTTGCGATAGAAACTCACATCCGAGCCGGGCTCTGTGAATTTGGTCACGAAGTGCGTCTTCATGAAGTCCCCGTGACGCTCAAAGTCTTCCAGAGCTTTTTCGCGCGGCTCATACGCGCGCACAAACTTCTCGTCGCGCTCGACAACTTCGATCATGCGCTCTTCGATCTCGGCGAGATCCTCGGGCGTGAAGGGCTTCTCGCGATAGAAATCGTAGAAGAAGCCGGAGTCCGTTGCCGGTCCGTGGCCGAGCTTGGTCTCCGGAAAGAGCTCCAGAACTGCCGTTGCCATCACATGCGCGGCGGAGTGACGCACCACTTTGAGCGCTTCCGGATCTTTCTCGGTGATGAGTTCGAGACGCGTGTCTGCGGTCAGCGGCGTAGAAAGATCGGCTAGCCGCGTAGCGTCTGCATCCTGCGCTGCATACATCGCGGCTTCTGATTCCTCGCCTGTGGCGGTCTGCAGGGCGGCGCCGGTCACCGGCGACAGCTTGGCAACGACAGAAACGGCGGCCAGCCGCGGCGAGATGCTGTTGGCAATTTCGAGAGGCGTGGTGCCCGCAGGTACTTCGCGGACGCTGCCATCGGGCAGATGTACGGAGATTGTTTGCTTGCTCATGAGGTTCCCAAGTTGCTCAGGTTAACGTCCCGGATGAAACGGGCAGACTTGCAATCACACCTTAGGATATAACGTCGCCAACTGGAGCTCAGATTTGGGTGTACAGGCGCGAGTGAACTGGGTGTTCAGCCACTTTCCATGCCTTTGGTAACGTCGACTCGGCTCGACGGGCTTATTACGCGTTCACTTGCGCACGATGAAGTGACTGTAGAGAGAAGCCCTGGAGATTCCGTTCGTAACAGACGTTACTTCTGATTGGGGATGGCAGGCTGCACGAAAGACCGCAAGCGTTGCCATAGATGGGGAATAGCTAAGGCGGTTTAGATTCGCTATTGTCATCGCATAGCTTAGAGGAACCGGCCGGTTATATATACGAGGCACGAAATGCAAGTGCTGTGTAGAAGGACGAACGGAAACGCAGAGCTTCACTGCTGCGTGTGTGGACAAGGATTCGTGCTGTTCTGGGAACGGCAGCCGCACTCGGAGCGGATAGAAATGATGCACGAGATTCAGGAGACGTTGCGGCGGCAACACCGCACGGCTCCCGGCCCAGAGGCTCACCCGCAAGGCGGGTTTCTGGCGCCGCAGACGAAGGGGCAGTTTGAATTTGCAGGCGCGGGGATTTTGGGCGCCGCGCCGACGTGGGAACTGTAACTCGCATCGAAATGTTTGTACCCGCAAAACAGCGGGGAGAACAGTTAAATCGGGGGATGGCAAAGAAGCACTCTCTATGGCTTGAAGAGGGACCCAAATTGGAAGAAGAATCAATCTCGATTGGGTCGTTTTAGATTAAAGCAGGTCTAAATAAAGGTTCTAGGTGGTAGGTCTGAAGTTCGCATCGGAGCCTGACCGCACGAGAGCGAACCTTATAAATAGATGTTATAGCTTCCGATGCCGGCCAGCGACTTCACCCTTCGAGGTCATCGCTGCCGGCGTCGTTTTCTTCCAGAAATTTTCTAGCGCGGGAACTCTGGTCTGGTCGGATCAAAGCCGAGGCGGCGTTTTGTGCATGTCCTCGTTCGGAACAGACGGCAGTGCACCTAGACGCGAAGCAGAGCGAGACGAACCAGGGCGGAAGGAATTCAGACACGCACGGTTTCAGATTCAAACAACGGCGCGAACTCAAATGGCAAAGACACAAAAGGCTGGGAAGAACCCAGCCCTTTGTGTTTGTTTGCGAGATTCTGCCGGAATCCGGCCGGTGGGAGGATTAGAGCGGCTGCACGTCGGCAGCCTGCCATCCCTTGGGGCCTTTCACTACGTTGAACTGCACGGCCTGGCCTTCTTGCAAGCTCTTGAAACCACTCGAGTTGATCGCAGAGTAATGCACGAAGACATCTTCGCCGTTCTGACGCGAAATGAAGCCGAAGCCCTTCGCATCATTAAACCACTTCACGGTACCTTGTTCCATTGTGTTCGATTTTCCTAAACTTTGAATTGCGCTGGAGGAATCGGAGCGACCACTGGCAGAATCTTGCTTGGTTGGGCGAGTACTGCTCACGCCCGGTTCGATTCTAACGCTGGCCATAGTATACCATCGCTGTCAAAAAACCGGGCATAATTTTCTTTCACAACGCCTCCCCAATTCGGGGCAGTCCCAATTAAGTGCCAGAATCTGAGCAGGTTACTGACCAGCCAACCTGTATGATAACGTGAAAAGTCAGCATGGTTCCCGATCCCGTCCCCGATCTGCTCAAGCGCGCTACCGACGCACTGGAGGCAAAATTTGACTATCTGCCGGGTCAGGAATTCGCCATAGATGCAGGTCATAAATCTGCCATCGATAAAGCTGCCATGGAGTGCGTTCTGGACGCGACAGCGCAGCGCCTGGCTGACAATTATCCCTATTTTCATCCCCTCTACGCTGGCCAGATGCTCAAGCCGCCGCACCCTGTGGCGCGCGCCGCGTACGCGCTGGCGATGAAGATCAATCCGAACAATCATGCGCTCGACGGCGGCCGCGCCAGCTCTGCAATGGAAGTCGAGGCGGTTCGCGAGATCGCCGGAATGTTTGGCTGGACGGAGTTCCTCGGCCACCTCACATCAAGCGGTACATTCGCTAATCTGGAAGCCTTGTGGATGGCTGGACAGTTGGCGCCGGGAAAGCGGGTAATCGGCTCAGAGCAGGCGCACTACACGCACCAGCGAATCTCCGGAGTCCTGCAGCTGGAGTACACAAGCATCGCGACGGATCATCGCGGCCGCATGGATCTGGAGGCGCTCGAAACAGAATCGCGCAAAGGCGACGTGGGCGCGGTCGTCGTCACCGTGGGCACAACAGCGATTGGCGCCGTGGACCCGCTGGATGAGATTCTCACGCTTCGCGAGAAATATGGTTTTCGCGTGCACGTGGACGCCGCCTACGGCGGGTATTTTGGATTGATCCCGAATGACTTGGATGAACCGGCTCGCCGAGCGTATGCGGCTATCGGTCAGGCCGACTCGGTCGTCATCGATCCTCACAAACATGGGCTGCAGCCGTACGGATGCGGCTGTGTTCTCTTCCGCGACCCGGCGGTTGGACGATTCTATAAGCATGATTCTCCATACACTTACTTCACATCGAAAGACTTACACCTTGGCGAAATAAGCCTCGAATGCTCGCGTGCTGGCGCGGCTGCAGTTGCACTGTGGGCAACGCAGCAGCTTCTGCCGCTGGCACCCGGCGGAGAGTTTGCCGCTGGGCTGGCATCTGGACGAACAGCCGCGCTGGAGTTACATCGGCGGTTGCAGCGAGACGAGCGTTTCACAACGATTTTTGGGGGCGGCCCGGAGCTGGATATCGTGGTCTGGAAAGTGCATGCGGACTCGCCTGAGCGAGCCTCCGCGCTCGCTCGGGCGGTTTTCGACCGAGCTGCTGAAAAACATCTCCACCTGGCTCTAGTACAATTGCCGCATTCCTGGTTTGAAGGTTTCGCTGCCGGAAATCGCCGTCTGGTGACCTGTCTTCGTTCGGTGCTGATGAAACCGGAGCACGAGGCATGGCTCGATAAAATCTGGGAACGGTTGAGCGCGGCTGCCGACGAAGCCGTAGAGGAGTAGGCAACGGGTTGCAGACGAGGCGGGGAGCGGAGCGCGCAGAAAACGTTGTCAACGCGCAAAAGCCTGTCTGCCAGCGGGTTGCCGCGTTTTTTGATTCGCATTTTCCGGTAGATGGTGTTTATGCATGCTAACTCTAAAGATTTGATGGAAGCCGAGGTTCTGACTCCGAAGATGCACGATCCAGCAGCCTTCAGCTCGATGCACGTGGATCGCTTTCACGCAGAGCCGGAGCTCTTTGTCGCGCCCGGCCGCGTGAACCTGATCGGCGAGCACACCGACTATGCCGAAGGATTCGTGATGCCGGCGGCCATTAACTTTGCCACGCTGGCCGGAATCTCGCCACGCACAGACGGCAAGATCGTGATTTACTCCGAAAATTACGGTGAAGAGAAAGCCTTCACAGCAGCAGCGCTGCCCGCGAAACGGAGCCGCCACTGGAGCGACTATCCCATAGGCGTAGTTCACGTGCTGGCTGGCCAGGGCCACACGGTTCCAGGATTCAGTTTGAGCCTGTGGGGTGACGTGCCGCTCGGCTCGGGCCTTTCAAGCTCCGCCTCAGTAGAGGTAGCCACCGCGCTCGCTGTGGAGTCGCTGATCGGCGTGCACGATCCTGGCCCCGTGCTGGCGAGACTTTGCCAACGCGCGGAGAACGAGTTCGTCGGGGCCAGCTGCGGCATCATGGACCAGTTCATCTCGGCGAATGGGAAAGAGGATCACGCGCTGCTTCTCGATTGCCGGGATCTGAGCTTCAAGATGGCGCCGATTCCCGACCATGTGGCGCTTGTGATTGCCAACACTATGGTGAAACACTCCGTAGCCGGAGGCGACTACACCACACGGCGAGCGGAAGTGGAGGAAGCTACACGGGTTCTGGCGCGTCATCGGCCTGAGATTCGGTTCTTGCGCGATGCGACCCTCGCCGATCTCGACCAGTGGGGACACGAGATGGATCTGAAGCCGCGGATGCGGGCGCGGCACATCATCAGCGAAAATCTGCGCACCGTGGCGGCCGCTGATGCGTTGATGCGCGGCGACATGGCTGAGCTGGGCCGGCTGATGGCAGAAGCGCACCGGAGCTACAGCCAGGACTTTGAAGCCAGCTGCGCGGAATGTGACACGATGGTGGATCTGGCCCAGGATCTGCCGGGATTGATTGGTGCGCGGCTCACTGGCGGCGGGTTCGGCGGCTGCACCATTAACCTGGTGGAACAAAAAGAGGCTCAGGCATTTTCAACGGCCTTGGGCAGTCGCTATGCAAAGCAGACGGGCATTGTTCCGGAGATTCACATCTGCCGCGCATCGGGAGGCGCACATCTGCTGGAGCGGGCGTAGGTACTTAGCTTTGCATCTAAGCTGACAGGCAAGATTTCCCGCTCCGGGCCAAGATGGCAATTTTCCGCTACGAGCCGGGTAACACCCCTGTGGTAGTTGGGAATGCGGCTGTCGGTCCGATTCCCTTGGTAAACTTGACTGATGTTTCTCCCGATTGTGAAGTATGGGAGAACCGTGCACTTGAAACCGGCGATTCAGATTGCAGAAGAGCCGGCCACGCATGTCCAGGATCACAGAAGGTTAAAGCCGATGCTGCGATTCTGAAAATGCGCTGGGAGCGCGACGGAGAATCATGAGCATGCCATCGACATCGCTTAAGCCATATTCCTACGAGTCTTTCCCTGCCTCGGGTCACGTTGCTTACTTCTCCATGGAAATCGCAATTCATCCGGGTATGCCCACCTATTCAGGCGGTCTGGGAGTTTTAGCTGGAGACACGTTGCGTTCGGCAGCCGATCTTGGCGTGCCGCTTGTGGCCTTTACGCTTCTGCACAGGAAGGGTTATTTCCAGCAGCATCTTGACCACGCTGGCGTGCAAACGGAAAGTGTGCAGCCCTGGAATCCCGGCGACTTCTGCACAGAAGAACCGGCGCGCATCACCGTTCTGATCGAGGACCGTGTGGTAACGGTGCGTGCGTGGCGCTACGACATGGAAGGCCGGTTCGGCCACGTAGTGCCGATTTATCTGCTGGACACAGACCTGGATGGAAACTCCGGATGGGATCGCGGCCTGACTGATCACTTGTACGGCGGCGATACGAACTATCGCCTGCAGCAGGAGATCGTACTGGGCATGGGTGGCGTGCGGATGGCGGCTGCGCTCGGCCTGAAGGTAAACGTTTATCACATGAATGAGGGGCACGCGGCGCTGCTGACGCTGGCGCTGCTCGAAAGCCAGATCGGCGGCGGCGCGCCAAACACGGTGACCGAAACCGACATCGAACAGGTGCGGAAAAAGTGTGTGTTCACAACGCACACGCCGGTTCCGGCAGGGCACGACCGTTTCTCGACCGAACAGGCTATCCGCATTCTCGGCGGTGAACGTACGGCACGCCTGCAACAGCAGGGATGCTTCCGCGACGGCCTCTTGAATATGACCCTGCTGGCGCTACGCTTTTCGCGCTATGCGAACGCCGTGGCCATGCAGCACGGCAAGGTGTCGCGCGAGATGTTTCCGGAGTTCGCCATCGATACCATCACCAACGGCGTGCATGCGCCTACGTGGGTGTCGGAGCCGATGCAACAGCTGCTCGATGAGAAGATTCCCGCATGGCGGCGCGACAATCTCTACTTCCGCAATGCGGTTGATCTGCCGACCGGAAAAATTTTGGCGGCGCACGCGCGGGCGAAGGAGGAGTTGCTGGCCGAAGTCGGTTCGCGCACTGGGCTGGTGCTCAATCCGAAGGTGCTCACACTAGGATTTGCGCGGCGTGTCGCTACTTACAAACGCGCGACGCTGATGTTCACCGATCCCAAGCGGCTGGTGGAGATTGCTCAGGCTGCCGGCGGATTGCAGATTCTCTATGCGGGCAAGGCGCATCCGCAGGACGAGCCCGGCAAGGCGCTCATTCAGCGCGTTGTGGAAGAAGCGAACAGATCCTCCAGTGATCTGCTGCACATTGTCTACCTCGAAAACTATGCCTGGGACCTGGGCGCGAAGCTCACTGCGGGCGTGGATGTGTGGGTGAACACGCCGAAGCGTCCGTATGAAGCCTCAGGCACCAGCGGCATGAAGGCAGCGATGAACGGCGTGCCGAGCCTTTCGATTCTCGATGGCTGGTGGATCGAAGGCTGCATCGAAGGCGTTACCGGATGGGCGATCGAAGATGGCGCCAACGATGAAGAAGAGGCGCAGTCGCTCTACCGTAAGCTCGAAACCGCCGTGGTTCCGCTTTATCGCGAGTCGCAGGAGAAGTGGGCTCGCCTGATGCGAACGACGCTGGCCTTCAACGCTTCGTACTTCAACACCAACCGCATGGTGAAGCAGTACAACCGGAACGCATATTATCCCGAGCGGCTGGTGGAGAAGGTCAAGGTTGAAGAAGAAGCCTACGCGGTGTAGGCGCTAGCCTCACCCCAGCGGCCGGATCTCGCTCGATGTGCCGCCCGCAGCTGGAATGTAGCACTTCGTTGTGTAATCCATCACCATGCGATCGGCATTGAAGCGCCAGCCCAGTGTGCGGATCGTGCGCTTCATGCGCCTGATCCAACCACGCGGCAGGCCGTCGCGGTCGCGCTGGTAATAGAGCGGAACCACCTCATTGAGCAGCACGCGATAAAGGTCTTCGCCGTCGCGGCCATCGTGCACGTCCATGTTGGAGTGCGTGCGGCCGGTGCCGATCGCGAATCCGTTGAGGCCGTCGTAGGCCTCGGCCCACCAGCCATCGAGAATGGAAAGATTCAATCCGCCGTTGAGAACGACCTTCTGCCCGCTGGTGCCTGAGGCCTCAAGCGGACGCCGCGGATTGTTGAGCCACACGTCGACGCCCTGCACCAGATGCCTGCCGACGCTCACATCGTAGTCTTCGATGAAAACGAACTTGTCGGCGAAGTCGGGATCGCGCATCATCAGCGCCACCTGCTGCAGAACGCGTTTGCCGGGCTCATCGTGCGGATGCGCCTTGCCGGCGAATACAAACTGTACGGGACGCTTGGCGTCATTCACCATCGCAGCGAGCTGTTCGATATCTTTGAGCAGAAGATTGGCGCGTTTATACGTGGCGAAGCGGCGCGCGAAGCCGATGGTGAGGGCGTCGGGTGAGAGCACCTTATCCAGGCGCCGGAGAATTTCAGGCGATTCATCGCGGCGCTCGGCCTGCTCGCGCGCGCGGCGGCGCACAAAGCTTATGAGCTGAGCCTTGAGGCTCAGGTGCGTCTCCCACAACTCCCCGTCATCGACGGTTTCGATGGCAGACCAGGTGTGGTCCGCGCCGCTCTGGCGAAACCAGCCGACGCCGAGATGGCGGTCGTAGAGACGGCACATCTGCGGCGCGAGCCACGAGGGCACGTGCACGCCATTGGTGATGTGGCCGATGGGCACGGCGTCTTCAGGGCGGTCGGGATAGAGTCCCTTCCACATCGCGCGCGAGACCTCTCCATGCAGCGATGAAACGGCGTTCACGCGCCGCGCCAGCTTGAGGCCCAGAACCGTCATGCAGAAAGGCTCACCGTAGTCGGTAGGATGCTCGCGGCCAAAGCCCATGAGGTTCTCATGGGAGATGCCGAGCTGATCGCGCAGCGGTCCGAGATGTTCCTCAATCAGATCAGGACTGAAACGGTCGTGGCCCGCAGGCACGGGCGTGTGCGTGGTGAAGATGATCTCGCGCGGAATCTGGCTGGCTGCAGCATAGAAGTTCAGCCCCTCTTCTTCCATGCGCGAGCGAATGGCTTCAAAGACGGCGAAGCCGCTGTGGCCTTCATTCAGATGCAGAACACCGGGGGTGATCCCCATGGCCTTCAACGCGCGGTACCCTCCGACGCCGAGCAGCAACTCCTGGCGGATGCGGGTGCGGGCATCGCCACCGTAGAGGCGCGAGGTGGTGTCCAAATCCTCAGGCGCATTGCCCGGCACATTGGAGTCGAGCAGCAGCAGGTCGCAGCGGCCCACCTTCACGCGCCAGACCTTGGCCTTGATGGACGAGCCGCGCGTGGCGATCTCAACCACGACTGGCTCGCCGTTCACGCCGATGGCCGGCTGCATGGGAAGCTGATTGACATCCGTCTCGACGTATTCCTCGTGTTGCCAGCCGTTCGCGTCGAGGCGTTGCAGAAAATAGCCCTGGCCGTAAAAGAGGCCGATGCCGATGAGCGGAATATCGAGGTCCGAGGCGCTCTTGATATGGTCTCCGGCCAGCACGCCAAGCCCCCCGGAGTAGATGGGCAGCGACTCATGCATGCCGAACTCGGCGGAGAAATACGCGACCGGCCGCGGACGCAGCACTCCGGCGTGGTTTGCGCCCCAGGTGCGGTCCGCATTGAGATACTCCTGCTGGCGTCGATAGACGTAATTGATCCGGCTGTGCAGCACCAGCTCGCTGGCGCGCCGGTCGATCTCACCGAGCGGCATTTCGCTGAGCAGTGAGATGGGATTCTGATTGAGCTCCCGCCAGCGCGTCGGGTTCAGGTCGCGAAAGAGGCTGACGCATTCATGGTCCCAGCTCCACCACACATTGCGGGCCAGCTCCCAGAGCTTCTCCTGCGCTGGGGCGATAAAGCGATCGAGTGTGCGGGCCTCGCTTACGATCGGTGCCACCTGGCCGGCCGCCTCGGAGAGCATGCGAATCTCGCTTTCGCGAAAGGTGCGCTGTTCCTTGGTCTGCACGACCAGCACGCCCTGCAGAATGCCGCGATCGATGAGCGGCACACCAAGAAAGGAGTGGTACTCCTCTTCGCCCGAGTCTTTGAAGTACTTGTAGCGCGGATGATTGCGCGCATCGGCGACGGCTACTGGGAGCAACTGCTCGGCGACCAGTCCCGAGAGCCCTTCATGCAGGGGCATGCGTAGCGTGCCGATGCAGCGCGGATGCAGGCCGAGCGTCGCGGCCAAGACCAGATTGGAGCGGTCGGGTTCCAGCAGATAAGCCGAGCAGACATCGGTGCGGAAGCGCGCGGCGATCAGCGCCACCACATTCATCAGCGTGTCGGCCGGCCTGCCTCCCTCTTCGGTCAGGCTGGTGATGTCCTCCAAGGTCAAAACGGGATTGGCGCCAGTGGAACCTTGAATCGGATTCATCGAAAGCTTCGCCTTTCGTTTGAGATAGAGGACAATGACACCGATACGGCGCCTCGGCAAAAAGCAAAGCAAAAATGAAACCAGTGGGTCGGTTTTCTTCTATGACTAGACGTAGGACGCGGGCAAAATCCCAGGACTTATTTGCGGGATAGCTTTCACAATACCATAGGTCAGAACTAGCGAGAGCGGCAGATTACCGAGGTGCGCTAGTCGCCGTGCGCTTCTTCAAGCTCCGAGCCAATGCGGCGCAGCTTCATGAGCTTCCACTGCAGGCGGTCGAAGAAGAGGTAGACCACGGGCGTGGTGAAGAGCGTAAGCGCCTGGGAAACCAGCAGTCCGCCCACAATGGTGATGCCGAGTGGCTTGCGCAGTTCCGAGCCCACGCCCATGCCAATGGCCAGCGGCAGCCCGCCGAAGAGCGCGGCCATGGTAGTCATCATGATGGGCCGGAAGCGGAGCAGTGAGGCCTGATAGATGGCTTCGACCGGATCAAGCCTCTGATCACGCTCGGCCTGCAGGGCAAAGTCGATCATGAGAATCGCATTCTTCTTCACAATACCGATGAGCAAGATGATGCCGATAAGCGCGATGATGCTCAGCTCGGTTCCGGTAAGCAGCAGAGCAAGAATCGCGCCCGCGCCGGCCGGCGGCAGCGTGGAGAGAATCGTGAGCGGATGGATGAGGCTCTCATAGAGAATGCCGAGCACGATATAGACAGCGATAACGGCGGCGAGCACCAGATAAGGTTCATTGCGGAGCGAATCCTGAAAAGCCTGCGCCGTTCCCTGAAATGTAGGATGAACAGTCGAAGGCATGCCCAGTTCGCGTTGCATGCGCTCAAGCGCGGTGACGGCGTCACCCAGAGCGACATTCGGCGCGAGATTAAAAGTGAGGGTAACGGCCGGATACTGGCCCTGGTGATTCACCTGCAGCGAAGCGCGCTGATTCTGGTAGTGCGCAATCGCCGAGAGCGGCACCATCTCTCCGGTGGACGATTTGATGAAGATACCATTGAGCGCGTCGGGGCTGCGCTGATAGCGAGGATCCACCTCCATGACGACGTAATACTGGTTGAGCGAGGTGTACATCGTGGAGACCTCGCGCTGACCGAAGGCGTCATAGAGCACACTGTCGATCGCGGCCGCGGTGATGCCGAGGCGCGAGGCTGAGTCGCGGTCGATGACCAGGTTGGTGGCCAGGCCGCGATCCTGCTGGTCGGTCGAGACGTCGCGCAGCTCGCGCATTTGCGTGGCGCGGGCCAATAGCTTCGGCGCCCACTCGTTCAGCTCTTTCAGGTTTTCATCCGACAGCGTGTACTGGTACTGCGCGGCGCTGCCACGCGCGCCAATCTGGATATCCTGCTGCGACTGCAAAAAGAGTGTGGCGCCGGGCACGCTGGTGAGCTTGCTGCGCAGGCGATTCACAACCTGGTCGGACGAGACACGGCCGGGCCGGTCTTCGAGCGGCTTGAGTGCGACAAAGAAGCGGCCTACGTTGTTGCTGCCACCGCCGGGCCCACCGCCTCCGGCAAAGCCGTTCACCGTCTTCACAGCCGGATCGGCGAGGGTCATCTGCGCCAGTTGCAGCTGCTTGGCCATCATGGACTCAAAGCTGATGTCCTGCGAGCCCATCGTCTGTCCGGCGATACGGCCAGTGTCCTGCTGCGGGAAAAAGCCCTTGGGTACGATCATGAACAGATACACATTGAGCACAGCTGTGCCCACAGCAACGCTGAGCATGAACCACTGGTGGCGCAACACCCAGCGCACGGCAGCAGCATACTCGCCATGAAGCCACTCGAAAGCGCGTTCACTGGCGCGGTACAAAGCGCCATGCGGGCTTGCATCGCGCGATTTAAGAAAGCGCGCACAGAGCATGGGCGTGGTGGCGAGCGAAACCAGCAGCGAAGCAGCAATCGCCACGGAAAGCGTGACCGCAAATTCCCGGAAGAGCTTGCCTACGATGCCGCCCATAAGCAGGATGGGCGTGAAGACCGCGATGAGCGATGTGCTCATCGAGAGCACAGTGAAGCCGATCTCCTTCGAGCCCTTCATCGTTGCGGCGAAGGGACTCATGCCCATTTCGAGATAGCGGGTGATGTTTTCGATCACCACGATGGCGTCGTCGACGACAAAACCGGTCGAGATGGTGAGAGCCATCAGCGAGAGATTATCGATGCTGTAGCCGAGCAGGCTCATCACGCCGAAGGTGCCCACCAGAGAAAGCGGCACAGCAATCGACGGAATGATGGTGGCCCAGACCTCGCGCAGAAAAAGAAAGACTACGAAGACGACCAGCACGACGCTGATGACCAGCGAGATCTCTACATCGCGCACGCTGGCGCGGATAGTCAGCGTGCGGTCGCTGACGACGTTGATCTTGATGGTGGGCGGAATCGAGGCCTGCAGATGCGGCATCTCGGCCATGATGTGATCGACGGTGGAGATTACGTTCGCGCCCGGGCTCTTGAAGATGAAGAGCATGATCGCGTCGTGCACCTGGCCGGGCGGCCCAAAATCGGGATTGATACCGCTCAGGCCGCCGGTGAGCGTGTTGGCAACGCCGTCATACACTTCGCCCAGATCGGCAAGGCGCACCGGTGCGCCGGTGGTCTTGTTGTAGCCAACGATGATGGGCGCATAATCGCGCGCGCGGAACATCTGGTCGTTGTCCTGAATGGCCCAGCGATTGTTTACATCCTGAAAGGCTCCCTTGGGCCGGTTGGCGTTGGCGCTGGCCAGCGCGGTGCGCACTGCCTCGAGGCCAACGCCATTGTTGGCCAGCTGCATCGGGTTCAGCTCGACGCGCACGGCGGGGCTGGAGCTGCCGCCGACGAAGACCTGACCTACGCCCTGCACCTGCGAGAGCTTCTGCGCCAGGATCGAGTCAGCCGCGTCGTAGATCGCGGGCTTCGGCACTACATCCGAGGTCAGCGTAAGAATGATGACGGGCGAGTCGGCGGGATTGGCTTTGCGATACGTGGGATTCTGCGGCAGATACGCGGGCAGCTGCGTGCGCGCCGCGTTGATGGCCGCCTGCACGTCGCGGGCCGCAGCATCAATGTTGCGATTGATGTCGAATTGCAGCGCGACTGAAGCCGAGCCCAGCGAGCTCGACGAGGTCATCTGGTTTACGCCGGCGATGCGGCCGAACTGCCGCTCGAGCGGCGTCGCGACCGCAGAGGCCATCGTCTCCGGGCTGGCGCCGGGCAGCATGCCCTGCACGCCGATTACCGGGAAGTCGATGTCGGGCAGCGAAGCTACGGGCAGAACCGTGTAGGCGATCGAGCCAGCCAGCAGCAGGGCCAGGCTCAGCAGCGAGGTAGCCACCGGACGCTTGATGAAAGGGGCGGAGAGGTGCATCGTTCTTGAGACCTCAGTCGGCGCTTACGGTTTCCGGTTCGTGGCTGTGTTCGAGTTCGCGCGGCTGCATGCGATGCGCGAGCTTGTCAAAGTAGAGATAGACCACCGGCGTGGTAAAGAGCGTAAGCATCTGCGAAAAGATGAGGCCGCCCACAATGGTGATGCCGAGCGGCATGCGCAGCTCCGCACCCACGCCGCCGCCGAGCGCCAGCGGCAGGCCGCCGAGCAATGCCGCCATCGTCGTCATCACAATGGGACGGAAGCGCAGCAGGCACGCCTGGAAGATTGCCTCCTCAGCTGATTTTCCTTCTTCGCGTTCGGCTTGCAATGCAAAGTCGATCATCATGATGGCGTTTTTCTGCACAATGCCGATGAGCAGGATGATGCCGATGAGCGCGATCACGCTGAAGTCGACATGCGTGATCATCAGAGCCAGCAGCGCGCCCACGCCGGCCGAAGGCAGCGTGGAGATGATGGTGATGGGATGGATGTAGCTCTCGTAGAGCACGCCCAGCACGATATAGACCGTGATCAGCGCGGCGAGAATCAGCAGCGGCTCGTTGGCGAGCGAACTTTGAAATGCCGCCGCCGTGCCTTCGAAGCTGGCGTTGATGGCCGCCGGCATCTGGATCCGCTGCTCCACAGCGTTCACGGCATTGACAGCATCGCCCAGCGCCTTGCCCTGGGCCAGATTGAAGCTGACTACCGTGGATGGGAACTGGCCCTGGTGGCCAATGGCCAGCTGTGCACGCGACTGCTCCCAGTGCGCCACCATGCTGAGCGGCACCTGCGTGCCGTTGCCCGACTTCACATAGAGATGCTGCAGCGTTGCGGGATCAGTCTGAAAGCTCGGCCCCACTTCGATGACGACGTGATACTGATTGAGCTGCGTAAAGATCGTAGAGACCTGGCGCTGGCCGAAGGCGTCGTAAAGCGTGTTGTCCACATCGGCCATCGCGATGCCGAGCCGCGCAGCCGTGTCGCGATCGATCACAAGCTGTGCACCCAGGCCCTGGTCCTGCAGATCGCTCGCCACATCGGTGACAACCGGCTCTTTGCTCAGCTCGTCGACCATCTTGCGCGTGTAGAGAGCGAGCTCACTCGGATTCGGATCTTCGAGCGAATACTGAAACTCGGTGCGGCTCACGCGATCTTCTACGGTGAGATCCTGCAGCGGCTGCAGAAAGAGCTGGATGCCATTCACTGCGGCGATCTTCGGCTGCAGGCGGCGAATCACCTCGGTTGCGGAGACCTTGCGGTCATCGAGTGGCTTGAGCGTGATCTGAATGCGGCCAGAGTTGAGTGTGGTGTTGGTCCCGTCCACGCCGATGAACGACGAAACGTTATCGACGGCCGGATCCTGCAGCACGACGTCGACAAGTTTTTGTTGCCGCTCGGCCATGCTGGTGAAGCTCACGGTCTGCGGCGCCTCGCTGATGCCGAGGATCACGCCGGTATCCTGCACCGGGAAAAATCCCTTGGGCACGACGATAAACAGAAGCACGGTCGCCACAAACGTGGAGATTGTCACCAGCAGCGTGGCAAAGCGATGGCGCAGAATGATGCGCAGCCCGCGCCCATACGCCGCGATGATGGCGTTAAAGACATTCTCTGACCAGTGATAGAACCGCGTCTGCTTTGCTGTGGCCTTTTCCTGCAGGATGCGCGAGCACATCATTGGCGTGAGCGTGAGCGAGACAAGGGCGGAGACGAGAATCGTGACGGCGAGCGTGATGGCGAACTCACGGAAGAGGCGGCCCACGACGTCGCTCATAAAGAGCAGCGGAATGAGCACGGCGATCAGCGAGATGGTAAGCGACATGATCGTGAAGCCGATCTGCTCGCTGCCCTTAAGCGCCGCGCGCATCGGGCTCATGCCTTCTTCGATGAAGCGCGAGATGTTCTCGATCATCACGATCGCATCGTCGACGACGAAGCCGGTCGAGATGGTGAGCGCCATCAGCGTGAGATTGTTGAGCGAGTAGCCCAACAGATACATCACACCGAAGGTGCCTACAATCGAGAGCGGCACCGCGACTGAGGGAATGATGGTGGCCGCCAGGTTACGCAAAAAGAGAAAGATCACCATAACCACGAGTGCAATGGTGAGCATCAGCTCGTATTCGACGTCCTTTACGGAGGCGCGGATCGTGGTAGTGCGATCCGTCAGCACATGCACCTGGATGGTGGCCGGCAGGGCCTGCTGCAATTGCGGCAGCAGCTTGTGAATGCGGTCAACGACGGCGATGATGTTGGCCCCGGGCTGGCGCTGGATATTGACGATGACAGCCGGCTGGTTGCCCATCCATGCGGCCTGCTGCGTGTTCTCCGCAGCGTCCACGATGGTTGCCACATCCGACGCGCGAACGGGTGCGCCATTGCGATAGGCGATGATGACGGGCTTATAGTCCTCGCTTGAGAGCAGCTGATCGTTGGCGCCGATGGTGAAGGACTGCCGCGATCCGTTGAGCGTGCCCTTGGCCTGGTCGACATTGGCTGTAGCGACAGCCGAGCGCAGGTCTTCGAGGCTCAAATTGTAGGCGGCCAGCTGCGCGGGATTCGCCTGGATGCGCACCGAAGGCTTCTGCCCACCTGCGATCGCGACGAGACCCACGCCGGTGACCTGCGAGATCTTCTGCGCAAGATTGGTGTCGGCCGCATCTTCGATTTTGTCGAGCGGCAGCGAGTTCGAGGTGAGCGCCAGGGTCATGATCGGCGCGTCGGCTGGGTTTACTTTGCTGTAGATCGGCGGATTCGGCAGGTCCGGCGGCAGAAAGCTGTTGGCGGCGTTGATGGCCGCCTGCACCTCCTGCTCGGCCACATCGATGTTCTCGTCCAGATTGAATTCGAGCGTGATGACCGAGCCCCCGCCGGAGCTGACGGAGGTCATCTGCTTCAGCCCGGGCATCTGGCCGAATTGACGCTCCAGAGGAGCCGTGACCGAGGAGGCCATCACCTCAGGTCCGCCGCCGGGATAAAAGGTGAGCACCTGAATGATCGGGTAGTCGACCTCAGGCAATGCCGAAACGGGTAATTGCTGATAGCCGAGCCCACCGGCAAGCAGAATGGCCGCCATCAGCAGCGAGGTCGCCACCGGGCGCAGGATAAACGGCCGGGACGGGCTCAGGCTCACGGCATCTGCCCCTGCGTGCTTGGGCCGTTCGGATTCGAAGTGGGTCGCGCTGCGCTTGTTCCGCCGCCGAAGATCCCGTTGGCAGGCACACTGTTGGCAGAGGGCGGCACGTTGCTGGCAATCACAGCTGCTCCGTCGTGCAGGCGCTCCGCACCGTCCACTACGATGTGCTCGCCTGCCGAGATGCCGCTATCCACAATCGTGTTCTGCCCCTGGGCCAGCGCGATCTTCACCTGCCGCATCGCCACGGTTCCGTTGCCCTTGGCGTCGGCTTTGGCGATCCACACATAGGAACCCTGTACGCCGTTCTGGATGGCCGCCGAAGGCACTACCAGCGCATTGCCGCGGTTCTCCATCACCAGGTGAATATTGACGAACTGATCCGGAAACAGCAGGTTCGCAGAATTGTCGAAGACGGCTTTGAGGCGGGCGGTTCCGGTTGTCGTATCGATCTGGTTGTCGGCGGTGAGCAGGCGGCCAGTAGCCAGCTTCTGCACGTCGCTTTTGTCGTAAGCGTCCACAGGGAGCTGCCGGTCAGCGCCGAGTTTCTTGAGCACTTGCGGCAGCTCGTTTTCCGGCAGCGTGAAGTACACCGCGATCGGCTGGAACTGATTGATCACCACGAGATTTGTCGTGTTCGCGGTGATGATGTTGCCGGGATCGACGAGCCGTAGCCCGATGCGGCCAGTGATGGGCGACTGGATGGTGCACCAGCTCAACTGCAGCTCAGCTGTCTCCACGGCGGCTTTATCGGCCTCGATTGCGCCCTGATACTGGCCCATGCTTGCCTCATCGGTATCGAGCGTTTCTTTGGAAACCACTCCGGCATCGAAAAGCGCCTTGTACCGTGCGTACTCAGCCTGGGCATTTTTGAGCAAAGCCTCATCGTGAGCCAATGTGCCTTTGGCCTGATTGAGCGCCGCCTGGTATGGCTTGGGATCGACCACCATGATGGTCTCGCCCTGATGTACCAGCTGACCCTCGGTGAACTTCACCGGCATCAACTCGCCGCTCACGCGTGCCTTCACGGTGACGCTGTAATAGGGCGTGACCGTACCCAGCGCGCTGAGAAAGATGGGCATGGGCCGCATTTCCACCGGGGTAACCTGGACGGGAATGGGCCGGTTGAGTAGCGCGGCCGCCTGCCGCACACTGTACTGCTTGCTTTGCTGCTGGTTGCGGTAGATGCGCCACACCCCAGCACCTACGGCACAGGCAAGCAGCAGATAAACAACCCCACGAATCCAGGAACCCTTGCGAGCGGGAGGTTCGGCGTATGCGCCGAGAGCAGGCTGGTGAGGCGGAGGTGTGACTTCAGTAGACATGTGTCAATTGCCGTCGCTTTCTTCTTTTCAAGACGGAACCGCCGGCAGAGCCTCTGCCACGGTGCGCAGCCTGCATGCGTCCGGATCGCACAGCCGCTTATAGTCTCAAATACGAATCAGACACGCCAAAAGTCCCAATTCCCCCACATAGCCGGGAAGAGGATTTTTCCGGAGAAAAACTAAGTAAAATCAGCGCGCTCCCAGGGGGTCGGGAGACGACCATCATTGTATGCTAACCCGGTAACCTTGGTACAAACGCAACCTGCCCCAGAAGCCTGGATTAACGCATAAAACGGCGCAGAACGAGATGGATATTACAGGCCGGTAAATGCCCGGGACGGTCAATGCGGTGTGATGGCCTGCCAGGCGCAAACAGAAAGCATCGAGAGACACTTAAGTTGTCTTCGGATACCAATGCGGCGTACCGAATACCCGCCATGGTAGAGTGAGATTCCACGGAGGGCCGGATGGCGGCGGGGACTCAGCTTGCGGGCAGCGGGGAGACGATTGATCTGCAGCAGCAGGTGGCGCGCCTGCAGGCGCTGCTCGAAGCCTCGCGGCAGGTGCACTCCACGACGCATGAACGTGAGGTGCTGGAGCAGGTACTGCGCATCGTAGTGCGCGAGCTGGAGATGGCCGGCGCCACCTTTCCGGGCACAGGACTTCGTATCGGCGAGGTGCCGGAGATGGCAGCGAACGGCTCCGTGCCGCTCCGTTACCCCCTCACAGATAGGGATGGCCGGGAGATGGCGGAGCTGGTGGTGGCTCCGCCGGACGGACGGGAGCTTACCCTCTATGAGGCTGACTTTCTAGAAGGCCTGGCCCTGCAGGCGGCCGTCGCCTTGGAAAATGCCCGCAACCACAAGCGGAATCTGGAGTTTGTGCGGGTCCAGCAGGATATGGAAGCGGCCCGGCGGATTCAGCGGTCCTTGCTACCACAAAAGCTGCCGGCGATTCCCGGTTACTCGATCTGTTTCCGCTCCGATACCTGCTATGAGGTCGGCGGCGACTACCTCGACATTGTCGAACAGCCTGACGGCAGCCTGTTGATCGCCGTGGCCGATGTGGCCGGTAAGGGATTGGCCTCGGCCATCATGTCCACCAGCTTCCGCTCGGCTTTCCGGGGCATGGCCGGCATGGCCTTGCCCCTGGATGAGCTGGCTACCCGGATGAATCAGCATCACTGGGGCGAAGGCGAAGAGGCGCGGCGGCGTTACGTGACGGCGATCTTTATGCGACTGCACCCGGAGGCGGGTGAGATCGAGGTGGTCAATGCGGGCCACAACCCCGGATTTCTGCTCGTACCGGGTGAGTTGCCAAGGCAGTTTGAGGCGGCGGGCACACCGCTGGGTCTTTTCCCGGGAATGCAGTACACCGGGGAACGCTGTGCCTTCGGACCCGGCGCGCGTCTACTCTTCTATACCGACGGGCTGACCGAGGTCTTCAAAGGCGATGAAGAGTTTGGTCCAGAGCGACTTTTAGAGGAATTTTGTGCATGTGCAGCCGAAAATGCCGATGGTATTCTCGATGCATTGTGGACAGCCATTAACGAGTTTTCCGAGGGCGGCCCGCAGGGGGACGACATGACCGCACTGGCGCTCACCGCGACAGGGAGCCGCACCGGTTGTTGGGAGACGGCGGCATGACCGCCACCGCGAAGACCACCACGGTGGAGGTGAGGTTACCCTCGCGCCTCGGCTTCGAGAAGGTGGCCATGAGCACGGCGTCGGCCGTCGCTAAGCTGATGGGCTTCCGCGAGGACCGCATCGAAGACCTCAAGACCGCTGTCGCCGAGGCGTGCATCAACGCCATTGAACACGGCAACCGGCTGAATGAAAAGCTGTCCGTGGGCGTGGTGCTCTCCGCCGGTGAGGACGCGCTCGAAGTAAAGGTGATCGATGATGGCAAGGGCATGCGCGCCCAGCCCATCAAGCCCGATATCGACCGTAAGATGCATGGCGAGGAAGATCCCCGCGGCATGGGCATGTTCCTGATCCAGGCGCTGGTGGACGAAGCCGAGTGGGTGACCGGCACGGACGGTAGAAGCAGCTACGTGCGGCTGGTGATCCGCCTGGACAAGGATTGAGCCAAGGATGAACCGAGGATTGAGCCGAGCCATCGATAATAGAGAATGTGCGTGGGCATGGCTCAGCCGCGCCGCCCGAGCAACCAGAAGGAACCGGAGGCAATTGACCAGTGCAGAGCGAAACCAAATCGCGCGTTGACCAGCTTACTTCCCCTGCCGGCCACCCGGTCGCCGTCCTGCGGTTTGAGGGCGATATCGCCAGCACCTCGAAGGAGGCGGTCCTGGGCGCCTACCAGTCTCTGCCGAAGGCGACGACCAAGCTGATCCTGCTCGACTTCACGCGCGTGGACTACATCAACTCAAGCGGCATCGCCCTGGTGATCCAGCTATTGATTGAAGCCTCGAACGCGGGCCAGAAGGTATTTGCTTTCGGCCTCTCCGCGCACTTCACCAAGGTCTTCACCATGGTGGGCATCACCAAGTACGCCGTGCTGTTTGCGAACGAGGCTGAGGCATTGGCTGCGTTGTAGATACTGCGAGCTTTTTCCCGCGTAAAATGCCCGTATGCAACTTGACGCGATCCAGGCGGCTCTCCGCGGCGCCGGTCTCGATGGCTGGCTCTTCTACGATCACCATCATCGCGATCCCATCGCGGCGCGCATTCTCGGCCTCGATGAACAGGCGCACATCACCCGCCGCTGGTACTACTTTGTGCCCGCTGACGGCGAGCCGCGCAAGCTGGTGCACCGTATCGAGCGGGGCCGGCTGGATGCGCTTCCCGGCAGCAAAGGGCTCTACTCAAGCTGGCAGGAGCTGCATACAGGCCTCGATGCCATGCTCGGCAATGCGCGACGGATTGCGATGCAGTACTCGCCGAACAACGACATCATGTACGTCTCGATGGTCGATGCGGGCACGGTCGAATTTCTGCGCAGTCTGGGCAAGCAGATCGTGAGCTCGGCCGATCTCGTCAGCCAGTTCGAAGCCGTGCTCAGCGAAGAGCAGAAGGAGAGCCACGCCTTCGCACAGCGGTCCATCGATGCGATCCTGGCCGAAGCATGGAAGGAGATTGGCCGGTGGCTGCGTCCTGAGTGGGGCGGCAGCGGCACGCTCTCGGAGTTCGATATGGTGGTGTGGCTCAGCGAGGCGATGAGGCGCGATGGCCTGGTGTGGCAGAACGGGCCGAATGTGAGCGCGGGCGCGAACAGCTCCGACTCGCACTATGAGCCGACCGCCGAGAAATCCTCGCCGATCCGTGAAGGTGATTTTGTGCTCATCGACATCTGGGGACGGCGCGATCCGCAAGTCGATCCGCACAGCATCTTCTACGACATCACCTGGACCGGCGTGGTGGGCCGCGAGCCCTCCGAGCACGAGCAGCGTGTCTTTGAGACGGTGCGCAACGCGCGCGATGCGGCCGTCGCCGCTGTGGAGCAGGCGTTCGCCGAAGGCCGCACGATCCGCGGCTTCGAGGCCGACGATGCGGCGCGCAATGTAATCCGGACGGCCGGGTTCGGCGAGTTTTTCACGCATCGCACCGGGCACAATATCGAGGAAGAGATTCACGGCGCCGGCGCGCACCTGGATAATCTTGAGACGCACGATGATCGCCGCATTCTGCCCAACACCTGCTTCTCTGTCGAGCCGGGAATCTATCTGCCGGAGTTCGGTGTTCGCAGCGAGGTGAATATGCTGACTGCGCCCGGCAAGGCCTGGGTGACGGGCGCGATCCAGCGAGAGCTGGTGCGGATTTAGCGCAATGTGCGTCTGTCTTGAAAGAGAGACGCGGATTCGGTTTCGAACGAACTAAGAAGCACGTCCATCCTGCCAGGAGGGCCCCCATGAGGCGAGCCGTGCTGTTTTTCGCGCTGACCTGTACGGCGCTGTCGGCGCAGACGGTTCCTCTCGCAACGGATCTGCCCAGCCATCCATTCTTCATTCACAACACCTGGTACATCGGCGGAACCAGCACATGGGACTACCTGACGATGGACTCGCAGGCCGGGCGGCTCTACATTGCGCACGGCACCACCGTTCAGGTGGTGGATGTGAGCTCCGGCGCACTGGTCGGCGAGATCACCGGCTTCTACGAGGCGCGCCAGATTGCTCTCGATGATACCGGCGAGCGTGGTTACGTGAGCGATGGCGGGTTGGGCAAAGTAGCGGTCTTCGACCGGCAGACGCTCAAGAAAACAGCAGAGATCGACACCGGCGCAAATCCACGCTCGCTGGTCTTCGATCCGCTGACCAAGCTGCTCTTTGTGGTGCGCGCTAATCCCCCGGCGGACGGTGCCGCTGCTGCGAGCCATCGCCGTCCGCTCAGCCACGAAGGCCCACCATCCGAGGTAAGCACCCAGTCGAAGGTCACCATTGTCGACACGCAATCAGAAACGGCGGTTGGCGAGATCAGCCTGCCCGGTCTGCTGGGCTTTGCAGTGGCAGATCAGACTGGGCAGGTCTTTATTGCCTCCACTGATCGCAATGTGGTCTTCCGTTTTGATGCGCAGGCAGTCGCCACGCTGTTGCGCGTGCAACCCGAGGGCGCGAGTGGTCCGCCGACCGGCAGCGCCCCTGCTTCCACGAGCAAAGAGTCGGCTTCTCCCTCGGTCGCTCTCGATTGGAGCGGCGGCGCGCACGCCGACAATTCGGCGGAGGGGCATCTGCACATCTTCAATCTGAACCCGGAATGTGTGGACCCGCGCAGCCTGGCCATCGACAACGCGCACCTGCGCCTGTTTGCCGCCTGCAACAACCGACGGCTCGTGGTGCTGAATACAGGTACAGGAGAAAAGATCATATCGCTGCCTATTGGTCCGGGTGTGGATGCAGTGGGTTACGACAGCGAACGTGGACTTATTTTTACCGCCAACGGAGGAGCTGAGGGAAGCCTGACGATCATTCGGCAGGATGTGACCGACTCTTATGCCGTGATTCAGACGCTGCCGACGCGTCAGCGTGCCGGCGTGCTGGCGGTCGATCCGAGCAGCGGAGCGGTGTATCTGGTGACGGACTATCTGGGCATCGATCTCAACCGGCCGGGCGGCATCGGCACGCTTGTGCAGACGCCGGTGAAGGGGAGCTTTCAAGTGTTGAAGGTTTCGAACTGATGAGCTGGCGCTGTTGTTACGGGCCAGTCCGGCCTACCAGCGCCCCGGATGATTCGGAACCGCGATGGTCGATGATCCGAAAGCCTGAAGGAATCTTGAAATAACTCTGATCTGCAGCAGAACGCGAAATATCGGTGAGCCACAGCGTCTGATCGCCATCGCGCGGATCGTGGCGGACCACCTTTACATTGACGCCCAGGTCCGGTGAGTACCAGTAGTCAACGACGCGCAGGATGGTCTTGGTATTGCCGATGCTCTCTTTATAGAAAGTAAACGTCTCTCTCGTGCGCTGCACTTCAAGACCCTCGAATGTGTCCGTCCCCAGGTTTTCCCGGGTCAGAAAACTCATCTGGTCCGGCTGCAGACCCGCCGGGCGCAGAGGCTGCGTCGCCGGCTGGTAGTAGGGGAATAGATTGCAGATTTTTCCGGCGGGATTGCAGCGATAAAGCGTGTGTTCTACTGGATCGCTGTAGTCGAGCATGTGGGCACGTGATTGCTGTTTGCCGTCGTCGGGCACCGGGACAAACGTACGTCGCTCTTGAAAGATGCGTCCATCCATATCGCGAGCCACGACGCGCTCATTTTGATAGGTGATCGTTGAATTATCCGGCAGAATCTGCACCCATGTCGTTTTGGCAATCGCCGTAAACGGAGCATTGGGCTTGGGCGGAAAATCGAGGGGCGCAATAAGCTTCTGCGCGCGATAGTCAGGCGCGTGCGCGGGTTCCTGAGCCCAAGACGCAAATGACACAAAAGCACAACTTAGAACAAGCGGTTTCCAACCCAGCATGGCCCTGTTCCTCGTCCGTTGAACTGAATCAGCTTTGTACGCATTCTGGGGGAAATAGGGGTTCGATGTCACGTAAATTTCGGGCGATTTCAACTGACCATCGCTCTGTTTCCTGAACCCTGGTCCGTGCCACTTTACTTCTGCTTAGGCTGCGCGTCGGGTTGGGCGCCCTGCTGTCCACTCGGCTGCTGGCCATTGCCCTGCTGACTGTTGTTTGTGATGTCCTGGCCGTCATAAATGATTTTGGTCGTTGAGCCGAAGCGTTTGTAGTCGGTGTATTTCACCGTGTCGCGAATGTGGACATCCTGCGACATGTAGCCATAGCCGCCGGAGAAGTGAAGAACCCCTTCGCCTTTCGTATACACCGGAAACCAGTAGTGCCCGTCGACCTGCTGGCGCCAAGTCATGAACGGTGGATGCAGGTCCTCACTTCCCTTCTTTGTGTCGTCGGGAACCATGCGGCCGTTGGTCACCACGATCTGCAGATCTGTGGCGTCCACCCAGATGCGGCCATCGAGGTAGCGCTTCTTCTTCTCAATCACTTTGGGGCTAACGTCGAAGACATAGCAGTCGAGATCGTCCACCTTTTGCTTGCCCACATACTTGACGTCATAGGCAGGCAGATCGGCTGAGGTGAGCACGAACGGATAGCCGTGCTGGATGTCCTGCAGGTCGGAGGGCGACATCATCACGCGCGTAAGGCTGCTGGCGGGCGCAAAGACTACCTTTTCCGTACGCCTTCCGGTCGGATCGAAGATGACGTCGTCCACTTCGTACCATTCGCCGTCTACCTTGTGGGTGTCGTCGTCGATGGTTTGCACGCGGGCAACGCGCCGATAGGTGTAGTGGTTCAAGGCGTCCTGAAACTCAGTCTCCTTGGCGGCAAACTGCTTGATGATCTGGTCCACCGGCATTGAGGGCGGGGAGAGGTCCATGTGCCCGAAACCGGAGTCGAGAGGCATGGGCGTAAAGCTATCGTGATTTTCGCCGCGTGCCGCGGCAAAGGCGCGCCCCGCAACCATGCTCAACAACAAACCAAGCAACATGGCCGACAATAAGCTCGACGAGGTACTTGAAAAGACGGCTCTGACGATCCGACTGCGCACCGTATTGATCTCCTTTGCGCCCCGGTTCAGGTCCCGGCTCCCGGTCCCTCGCGGCAAGGCGTATCTGCTACCCATCTGACACTTTAGACGCATGTACAGTGGCCTGGGGACATTCCAGAATCGATAGGCAGGTTGTCTGCGCCAGCACGACCGGCCATCTGCTCGCGGGCGGGCTGCAAGTTACTCTGCCTAAGGCATATCGGTCCCGCTATCCAGCGTAAGTGGCGCAACGGCCTCTCCTGTTTTTTAGTCGAAGTGATACGCAAGGAGAATTACTGTCTTCATGCCCGACCTTTACCATGCGCCGGCGTTGGCACTCACCGCCCTGCTGCTCCCGGCGTTTGGGTATTTGTATCACCGTTACCGCGATGCGCGAACCCTGCTCTGGTTCCTCGGCTTCCTTTTTTCTCTGTTCTCGATGCTGCACTTCTACGGGATGGACTGGTGGCGACTTCCCGGAGATGCGCATCCCTGGCTCGACACCGCCGCTGAAACCTCGATTCAGATAGGCTCGGCCCTTTTTCTGGCCTCGCTGTCGCCGCTCCGGTTTCGCGTGGGCAGGTTCCAGGTTCTGTACGTCGTTCCTTACATTCTTCCGCTGGTAGTGTATTCCATTCTGCTTTTTGGAGTGTTCGGACATGTCGAACCAAAGGGGGCCATCGACTTCATCTTTCCGGCACTCGGCTTGATAAGCCTCTGCACGGCGCTCTTTTGGGGCTCGAAGCGAAGCGTTATGCCTCCCTGGCTGGGAGTCTCAGCCTCTGCGCTGCTGGGAACCGTGGCTTTCTGGGTCTTCTTCACTCTGGGAGCAGCCCGGGCGCTCAGCGCGGTTGAGTGCGCCAATCTGCTGATGGCTGCGCTGCTCGTGGTCTTTGCCTTCCGCCGGTTCTCGCCCGGGGTGGTTCTCACGGTCGCGGGCTTTTTTACGTGGTCGCTCTTCATTCTGCAATTTTTTCCCGCCGTCACTGGTCATCCCTATTTGCTGCTCTATCTCACTCGCTTCTTTGTGATGGGCAGAGTGGTCGCGGCCCTCGGCATGATTCTGCTGGCCCTTGAAGATGAGCTGTATAAAAACCAGATTGCGCAAGAACGCGAGCACCGGGCCCGGCAAGAGCTTGAGGCCTACACCAGGCTGATGCTTGCACGGCGGCGCGTGGAAGACTTCGACAACCAGGCGAGTGATATCTGCGAAGTGGTCGTGGCGCACAGCCGGTTTTCGCAAGCTGCTTTGCTGTTGCAGGGTAATGGACGGTTTCGCCTGGCTGGATCTGCAGGGCTGGACGCAGCCACCGAAAAAGCTCTCGATGAGCTGGCCACCCGTGTTTCTGCGTCGGACTTTCTCGCTCCTGGCTCGGCAGTGCCGGCCATCGAGCAGAGCCAGACTTTGAGCGTGGATCTGACGCCCTGGCTGCTGCCGGGCGACGACCTGAAGCGGCTGCGTTTTACATCGGTTTTGGCCGTGCCCATGATGCACCGCTCGTCTGTGGAAGGAGCGCTATTGCTGGGCGCGATGTGGCCCTCTCTCACGAGTCCGGGCAAGCTCGCCTCAGAGTCGCTGCGACCGGACGATCTGCTGCCGATTGAATTGCTCGTCGCGCGGATGCAGGCCACGCGCAGCCAGACGATGATGTTCGAGCGGCTCATCGACTCGGAGAAGTTCTCGCATCTCGGCCAGCTTGCCGCGAACGTGACGCAGCAGTTGAACAATCCGCTGACGGTGGTTTTGGGCTACGCCACGCTTCTTGAAGAAAGCACAGGGCTCGGCGTGCAGGATCGCCGCGCCGTGGAAGCCATCCTCGCCGAATCGCGCTACATGCGCAATACACTGGAAAGCCTCGCGCGCATCTCGCGGCCTTACGGCGATCAACCTGCCGCGGTGTCCGTCTCGGAGCTGCTCTCTGACATGAGCGAGCTCCATCGTCCGGAGTTCCTTAGTCGGTCGATCGAGTTCCGGCTCAACATCGCGCCCTCGCTGCCACGCGTTCTATGCAGCGCACAGCAGTTGCGCCAGGCAGTGCGACACTGCCTGCAATTTGCGATGAACGCGGTGGAGAATCCCTCTCCTGTGGTCGAAGAACCAAAGACGATCCGCGTGGAAGCTGCGAGTGAAGGCAACCTGGTGCAGATCCTCGTGGGCCACTCCGGCCCCTCATTTCCCAATCCTGATCGGGCCTTCGATCCCTTCGCCTCGACGGAAGCGGAAGGCGAGCTCGCCAGCCTGGGCCTGAGCCTGTGCGCAACGATTCTGCGCGACAACAACGGGCGGGCGTTGGCCGTGAATCTCGAACCGCAGGGTGCGGCCATCATTCTTGAATTGCGAGCGGCCTGAGGGGACGCGCGGTAGCCGTTTGGGAAATCAGTCGACGTCTGTGCCGATCCACAGGCCATACGCGCGCGCCTTGAGCCTGTCTGTCTGTGCCTGCGGCACCTGGCGCGTTTTGCAGGCGATGCCGGTGGAGGTGACGACTTTGACGATGGCATTCGCGTCAGAGAGGCTCTGGCTATCGCTGGAATAGTAGTGCACCTCGGACTCGCTCACGCTCTCCGGCTTGATGTCGACACCAGGCACGATATATCCCGCTGCGCGTAGCGCGCGGGCAATTTCTACGGCGCGCCTGCGCTGCGGCTGCTCATGAATGTGGACGTACACGCGCACCAGCAGCTTGGCGGCATTGGGATCGGCCTCAAAGGCCTGATCGAGCGCGGTCGCGGCCGAAGCCGAAACAGCTGGGTTCTGCGCCTGCAGATTTTCGACCGTCGTGCTCAACACCGTCTTGGCCGTCGCCGCTTGCTGCTGTGCCACCGCGGCCTGCTCTGTTTTTACCTGTACCTCAGATGTGAGCGACTTGTTGGCATTCACCTGCGTGGTGAGCTGCTGCTTGGTATTCATGGCGGTCCATAACACAAGCACCAAACCACCCATGACGGCAGCGCCGCCGAGAAAGCCGATCAGCCCCGATCGCCTGGACTCGCGCGCCAGCCGCTCGGACATTGCCTTGACCTCGGCTTCCCACGCGGCTCCGTGCGGCGGAATCTCGTCGTCAGGCATCTGCTCTCTCGTTGTCTAAAGTTTGGTTCCGAAGACCGCATTGAAGACTACGCTCTGAATGCGCAGGATGCGGTAGCCAGTGACGGTGATGAGACCGCTGCAACTGGTAAGCGCGCCCACTTCGAGCTTGCCGGGTTGGTTGTTCATCACAATCCATACCAGCGCCACGAGCACGCCGAGAGCAGCCAAACCCGCAAAGGCCAGATAGACATAGCGCTCCGGCCTGCAGCTTTCGAGCAGGCTGTTAGCCACCTTCGCCCGCGCCTCATAGTCAGAGAGCGCGGCGAGTCCGTCGGCTTTTTTCACGGGTGGCACGCCGAGATTATGCGGTGAGCTCAGTTTCAGTGTCAATAAAAAACATGTGCACCGTCCCGAAGTCCGCCGCAGAGACCTCCCCTGTGAAAGGCTAGTGTTTTTACGCGGTCATTCGTTTCAAAGCATCCGCGAGATCGCTCTTCTGCGGGGGGGGGGTGCAGAATATGATCCTACGCTTCGAAATCCAGCTCAACCGGATCGATGAGCGGCACGAGCCATTGCAGCAGGGCCATGTGCGTGGGATGAATGGCGTACGCATCGCACGCAGCACGATCGGTGAATCGCATCAGGCCGGCGAAGGTGAAGCCCTGCCCACGCGGAGAAAGGTTCGGGCCTACGTATACATCGATCAAACCGGGAATCGCGCCGCGAAAGGCCAGGATTTCCCGTGTGGCGCGGGCCTGGTCCGCTTCTGTTGCTTCCGGCTTCCAGCGAAATCCGAAGATGTGAATGAACATGCTTTCCGTTCTCCCGCGCGTCTCTTTGTCGGATCGTTTCCTCACTGATTCAAAGCGAAGGCGCGCGCCGATTCGAGCAGCTTCGCAACCGATTCTTTCGAGCACGATTCTGTGTAGATGCGCATCAGCGGCTCGGTTCCGCTGGCGCGCAGCAGCAGCCAGGTTTCGGCGGCATTTGGCTTGGTCGCAGCCTCGGGATTGTCGAGGTAGAACTTCACGCCATCGAGGGTTTCTACACGCAGAATCGGCATTCCCGCAAAGACCGGATCGCCCGGCTTCAGCGCGCGGGCTCGTGCAATCGCGCCGTTCTTGATGTCATCCGGAATGTGCAGATCGATGCGTCCGTACTGATGTTCGCCATACTCGGCCTGCAGATCAGCGACGAGCTGCCCCAGCGTCTTGCCTTCTTCCGCCATCACGTTGGCGAGCAACAGCGAGTTCAGCAGACCGTCGCGCTCCGGCAAATGGCGCTGAAAGCCGATGCCGCCTGACTCCTCGCCGCCCATGACGATCTCGCGCTCCAGCATGTAGTCGCAGACAAACTTGAAGCCGATGCCGTGCTCAATCAGCTCGCGCCCGTATTTTTTTGCAATGCGGTCGAGCATCTTGGTTGTGTTGAAGGCGCGCGTCACTGCGCCCGGCCAGCCTTTGCGCCGCAACACCCAGCTCAACAGCACGGAATAGATCTTGTGCGGATCGACAAAATTTCCATGCTCGTCGGTGGCGCCGATACGGTCGGCGTCGCCATCGGTGCATAGGCCGGCGTGGCATCCATTCGTCTTCGTCGCTTCGCCCAATGCGCGAATGTGCGGCTCGATCGGTTCCGGATTGATTCCCGGAAACAGCGGATCGGCATTGGCGCGAATCTGCACGTGATCGACACCGATGCGCTTGAAGATGCTGGAGAGAATCGTTCCGCCAGCGCCATACATCGAATCGATGCAGAACTTCATCTTCGACTTCGCAATCAGGTCGAGTTCGGCGAAGCTCTCGATGGCCTTGAGATAGGGGGGCAGAAAATCGACTTCGGTGATTGGCGCATGCTGCGCAGCCTGCGGCATCGGCTTGTCAAGATACGTCTCGATGGCTGCAATGATCGAGGGTTTTCCTGATCCTCCGTACCACGCCTTGTACTTCACACCGTTCCACTGCGCCGGATTGTGCGACGACGTGATCATGATGCCGCCCGCTGCGCCGCGTGCGCGCACGCCAAAACTCAGCGCCGGCGTGGGCGTAACGGCGTTGGCCAGCATGACGGGAATACCGGAGGCGGCGACTACTTCGGCACACGCACGCGCGAAGGCCTTGGAGCCGAAGCGCGTGTCGTACCCGATGCACAGACCCTTCTTCGGATCTTCCTGTGCATGCACATACGCGGCGATAGCCGCTGCGGCGGTGCGCACGTTGGCAAATGTGAAATCGTCGGCAATCACACCGCGCCAGCCGTCGGTGCCGAACTTAATCTGTGGATGAGGCATCTTGGAGTTCAGAGTTCCTTCCTGCAAATGAATATATCGAATGGAAGGATGCTCGTGCAGTGATAGGCATGTCCTGCAGGTAACTGCGGCGGATTTATTTCTGCTGTTTCTCAGCCTTCTTAGCCCGGTCGGCAGCCCGCATCTGCGCGTCGCGGCCGTTGGTTGGATCTTTGTGGAAGAGCTTGCGCGATATGTCGGGCCAGAACTCCTGCAGAACCCCGCCAAATGCGCCCTCAGCGGTCACGGTGAAACCGTCCGTGATGGTGTGTGAGATGCCCGTGCTCTCGGGATAGTAAAGATTCGAAATGGCGCCTGAGGCAATGTTGCCACCGAGGTTGGAGTAGTTGGGCTCCCACTTGCCGGTGTGGTCATGCTTGCAAATGAAGCTGGTGGAAATGGCGTAGAGCATGCGATGGGGAATGGAACCATGACCCAGCCGGAAGTAGCGTGGATCCTGGTGGAGGAGCGCGGGCAGAAAGCCATTGCCGATCATTGCGCCGTCGAATGCGTCGAGATAAGCGGCACCGGCGCGCTCACCATAACCGCGCGGCCCCCAACCGAAGCCTGGATCGTCGTCCTTCGCCTCGCCGATCCCTGAAACAATCAGCGCGAGCCCAAAGGCATACGGGTCTATCTGGCTACGAAAAGCGAGGCGGATCTTCTGGCCGGCTGTGAGCGAAACGGCGTTGTCGAGGTAGGAGACGTTGAAGGACGGCACAATCCCCATCACGCGCTGCTTTTCCTGCGCCTTGATCTGCTGTTCCGCTTTGTCGCGATCGCTCTGCTGCGTCGCAGACGAAGTCTGACCTCCAGATGTTTGCGGTGCAGGCGCATCTGGAATTTCGTCCGGAGTTGCATCCGACGACGGCATGACCGGCAAAGGCTGCCCTTGCACGATTGGCAACCCAGACAGCATCAATACAGAGAATCCGGCGATCGCCAGGACAAGTCGTACGCTCGAACGCATTCTTTCACCAGGTGTAGCAGTTCGGTTGCCGCCCGAACACGGTCACGGATGCCGATGCAGCACATGCGTTGCGATATCCGGCCAGAATTCGCGGAAGGTGTTAGTTGCCGCATCGCGCATGATCGCGTAACCGTACTTGGAGGCGATGGCAGACGCTGTGCGGGAGGAACTTGGGTAGTAGGTAGTGGAAATGCCCTGTGCAATACCGCGGCCGAGCAGTTCGGCTCCATTGATGGTATCGTGCCCGTGATAGTCCGGTGTGATCGCTACGCGCGTGGAGGCATAGAGAGCGCGCTTCCAGATTCTTCCCTCGCCCCGCGCATAGTAGCGCTCATCCTCGTGGAAGACTGTGGGCAATGCGAAGATCACCCAGTAGTTGCCGTCGGTCTTGTCGACATAACCGCGCCAATAGTACGCCCAGAACCCAGGAACTCCCTTGCCCAGCCCAGGATGTGCGTCCTCGCCTTCGGCGATCAGCGAGGTCACGCCGACGAAGACAAACGAGGAGTAGTCGAAGCTGTTTTGGGTCGCGATCTTGAAGGCCTGTTTCGCAGTAGGTGGGGGCGGAGTTGCGCCCGCGCTGACGGCGCGGTAGTTCGGCATCAGTCCGAGAATGCGCTTTGGCTGTTGCTTCGCCGTAGGAACCGGTTTGTGGTCCGGTCCGGTATTAGCCGGTTGCTCCTGAGGCTGTAGCGCATCAGGGAGCGCCGCGATTTGCGTCGTCTCCTCTTTCGTGCGCGGAGTTTGCGCCTGCGCGCTTGAAGAGAAGCATGAGAAGACAATGCTGCATGAAAGCGTAGCTACCATCAAAGAAAAACCTGAATTCATCCATTCACCAGATCGTTTGCAATGCTGAACGGGCCTAACTGTCGGCCCTGCTTTGGAAATCTTCGGCTTAGAAAATCACAGTGAGTGCACCCTGTTCTGCTTCAATGGCATCCATCGCTGATTTTCGATTGCCTTGCGGGAATCAATTGCAGGCGCGCTCCGGCAAGCTTCAACCGCGGAGCATCGGCAATTCTCCTAGTTAGACGCAGCTTTTTGCCCGAAAGACCGCTTTCGCGGCGGCAGAACGGATGCGGTTGTGTGGATTTCTATTCTGCTGTAAGTAGAGGCAATCAGTATGGTTACACGGCAAAATCGATAAATCCCCTCTGCGGGTCGGTGGCAATCAGCTTTACCGTTACTTTATCACCCACATCCAGCCCCTTGCCGCCACGCACCAGCATGCCTTCGACGTGCGGATCGAGCGTGCGCACAAAGGTGCCGTACTGATTGACGCCCGTGACGATCGCACGATAGCTCTGCCCGATGTGCGGATGCAGCACAACCGCCGCAATCCGTTTTTGCATTTCGCGCTCCACCTTGCGGGCCGCATCTTCGCGTTCCGTGCAACGGGTGGCAATCGCATTTAGCGCATCTTCTGAGTAGGGTTGCGGCTGGCCGGCGAGCCACGCCTTGAAAACCCGCTGCATCACCATGTCGGGAAAGCGGCGGTTGGGCGCAGTGGAGTGGGTGTAGTCCTGCACGGCGAGCCCGAAGTGCCCCGGCGAGGGAGCGTTGGGTTTCACCAGCACATATTCGCCGGGCCCCATCAATTTCACCACGGCCAGCGAGAGATCGGGAAAATGATCGGGATCCTTGTGCTGCTGCGCGAGCAGGAAATCATTCAGCGCCTTCGAATCGGGATCTGCAGGCAGCGTTGCGCCGAGGCCCGCCGCTAATTCGACGATCCGCTCCCAGCGTTTGGGCGTGCGCACAATGCGCCGGATCGATGCGACGCCGGCCTCTTCCAATGTTCGAGCAAAGACACCGTTGACCGCAACCATGAACTCTTCAATGAGCGAAGTGGCCCGGTTTTTCTCCTGCCGCGCGATGTCGACAATCTCATCATGGAGCATCACAGGGCGCGTCTCAATGGTTTCGAGGTCGAGCGCTCCATGCTGAAAGCGATGACAGACCAGCCACTGTGCGGCCTTGTCCTGTAGCTTGAGTTGCGCAGCCAGATCGGCATTCGCTGCAACCTTCGCCGGAGCCGGCCCTTTGCCTTCGAGCCACATCCCCACGCCGTGATATGCCAACTGCGCGCGGTTGCGCACCAGCGCCCGGTAAGCCTTACCATTGCTCGCTTCTCCGCACGGCTCGACAGTAAACTCGACCACCATCGCCGCGCGGTCTTCGTTTTCGTTCAGTGAAGTCGACCCCTCCGAAAGTTCGGCGGGCAGCATGGGAAAGACTTTGACGCCGGTATAGACCGAGGTTGTCTCGCTCTGCGCGTGACTATCGATCACCGATCCTTTGTGCACACGCGCGTCTACATCAGCTACACCCACGAGCACGCGAATGCGTCCATCGGGCAGCTGCTCGGCCCACTCGATCTGGTCGAGATCTTTGGACGTGTCGTTATCGATCGACGACCACAGCAGACTGCGCAGATCGTGGATGTCGGCGCTGGAAGGCAACGCGGTCTGCGTGGCGATGGCGGCGAGTTCTTTATCGGTGCCGGCCGGGAAATCCGGCTGAAAGCCGTGCTCGACCATCGACGCGTGCGCTGCCGCAACGAGATTGAAGTGATAGGGATGACCAGACGGGCTGGAATGCATCAGGAACTATGCTCCTCAAAATTGGGCTCTTAAAGCGAAATGCCAGCCTAGCATAGTCAGGAAAGTCAGCAAATTAGCAGGTCAGCAAGGCAGCGAGTCAGCAGATTGCACACTCGGCCCCGGAAGTGTCAATGGATGATAGCCCAGGGCTAACTAGCCTCCCCAGCCCCGGAGGGCGACGCGAAAACTCATCAGACGAGTTTTTTCATGCGACTGCCTGGGTGAGAGCGAAGCGTTTTCACTACTATTGAATACCCAAATCAGCCAATACCTTCGGCTTGGCTTCTTCGACAGCCAGCAGATTGTGGCAGGCGGCGCAGTCTTGCGTAATGCTGGCGCCGTCTTTCGCTACGTGGTCGCCATCGTGACAGCGAAAGCAACCGGGATAGCTCATGTGCCCGATGTGGTTAGGATGCGTTCCCCATGTCACCTTCATCTCCGGGAAGACGTTCTGGCTATAAAGCGTCACCAGCTCTGCACCGGCGGCTTTCACCTGCGCCGCCTTGGTCGTCAACACGGCAGCATTGCTCGTGCGATAGAAAGCGTCGAGCGCGGCGGGAATCTTCTGGCTCGCATCGGACTCGCTTGTGTAATCGGCCTTGAGCAGCGCTAGCCCCTCTTTGTGGACCCACGGCAATTCAGGGCTGATGGAACCGTTGGCCATCGCCTGATTGATTGCTTCTTCCGCCGTCATGAAGGTGTGCGCCGCGCGATTGTGGCAGTCGATGCAGTCCATCACGCGCCGTTCGCCCTGCGGCATCACGCCCTTCAACGCCGAGGCAGCAAACGTGCTTTTCGTGCCGTCAGGATTGGTTCTCTCCACCCACGGAATCGTCGTGCGCGAGGAATCCGTGGCGATGTACTCGATGTGGCCCAGGTGCACACCGTGAATGCCGGTGAGATGCGAGAGGCCGTCGAGACCGCCGAGGTGCAGCACGACGACGGTTTGTGTCTCGGTGTTGGTTTCGTCATCGGCAAAGCTGGATTTGACGAGCAGCTTTTCGCCGACGAATTTGGCAGGCGTGTGGCAGGCCTCGCAGATATCGCGCGCCGGACGCAGGCTGGTCACCGGTGAGGGAATCGGTGTGGGATAGTCGGGGATGATCTTCGGCGCAATGTGCGCGGCAGGATGCGTGCTTACCTCAATAAGCTGCTTGGTTCCGTTCACCTTGGCGCGAAAATACGAGCCTGCACCGGAGCCGATGTGGCACTCCACGCACGCCACGTGTGAATGCGCCGAAATCTTGTAGGCCGTGTACTCCGGATGCATCACGTGACACGACTGCCCGCAGAACTGCGGTGAATCCATGTAGGCAGCGCCGCGGTAGCTGGCCATCGCCACCACCAGCAGATTCACGATGGTGGCCACGAACACGATATCGAGGCCGTGGCGGAAGATGCGGTCATTCAGGTCGATCTTCGGGAACTCAGCCGGAATCTTTCCGGCCTTTTTCAGCGCGCGGCGGCGCAGATAGATGCCCACCGGAATCAGCGCTAATCCTAAGACAAAGAGCGCCGGAAGAATGAGGAAGAAAATGATGCCGAGATAGGGATTGGCATTGGGCCGGCCGAAGAGTTCCAGCAGCCAGTAGCCGACCATGGTAACGGCGGAGGCGCTCGTGATGGCTCCGCCCGCGAGGCTGATGGGATTGTTGCCGAAGAACAGTGCCGGCCGCACCCAGTTCTCGCGGAATTTTTCAAAAGACGACACGAATCCCAACCTCCGCAGAAGGATCGCCCGCCGTATAGCGGCGGGCCACGTTCAAGCTTTTCAATTGTCCGAAAGATTACTTCAGCGTCTTGAAAAATGTCGAGACATCTTTAATCTGTGCATCGGTGAGTCCGGCAACCGGCTTCATCTTGCCCTTGCCGTTCTTCACCGCGGCCTCGACCTGGTCCAGCGTAAGCGCTTTCATGGCCGGATCGGAGACGGGCTTCACACCCATCAGCTTGGCAATGCCGGGATTCGGCGTGCCCGAAGCGCCATGACAGCTTTGGCATTTGGATTTGTAGGTTGCTTCACCCGCGGACTGGGCGAAGCTCATGGTGCAGCCAAGTGCGATAACAGCGGTCAGCACCAACTTCGAACGCATCGTTGTGGTCATTTGCGAGACTCCTCGTAGATTTTCCGGCCCAGGCGTAGAGAAGTTCTCGCCGAGCGGTTGTTGCCCATTCCTGCACCACGGCCGGGCCTGCGCCGTTTGAACCAGAGGTTGAGTCAGCTGCGGAAAAGTGCTCCCATGTTAACCGGTATTGGTCTCCGCAGAGAAGCTCCAACAACGATTTGGTTTCTTACTTCACAAACGTGCGGAAGTAATCGACCGCGTCCTTGATCTGCGCATCCGTCAGGCTGTTTTTGTACGGCTGCATCTTGCCCATTCCATTGCGAACGGCGGCGATCATCTCCGCTTCGCTCATCTTCTTCACCGAGGGATCGGTCGCCGGCTTCACCTTCATGATCTTTCCGGCTCCCGAACTCGCCAGACCATCTGCGCCATGACAGCTTTGGCACTTGGCCTTGTACGTTGCTTCACCCGATTGCGCGAACCCAGTTACAGCAAACAGAAGCATTCCAGCAAGTGTCACCTGAAAACGAACCGTCTTGCTCATGATCGTTCTCCAACCTGCGTGCGGCCAGCCTTGCAGAGCAAAGTTGGCCGCGCAGACTTACTCAGCAGCGCCGGTCAGTATTCGTAATGCACACCGAGCGTGCCGATATTTCCATGGAAGTTGCGCGGCGCAGTCGGTCCCACCAGGCCTGACATTTCGCCGTATCCGTAGTAGTTCCAGTCACCTTTGAAGCCCCATGCCTTAGTCAGCTTCCACGACAGGCTGCCGTAGGGCATCTGGTACTTCGACTGCAGCGTGCCGGGCACCGCGGTCGGATTCAATTGCTCCATCTGGCCGTCGGTCGCGGTGACGCGATAGCCCGCAACTGCTTGGAGATGTTTGATCGGCGTCAGCACCACGCCGGCCGAAGCATAGTGCGTTGGCGCATCGAAGTAGCTGGTGCCATAGAAGCCAGGACTGCTCACAGTGCCAGTAGTTGCCGAGTAGACGTTCACGTTGCCGCAGGCCGGAGCTGTCGCGCCGCCGGGCATTGCAACCGCGTCGGCTGGCTGCGAGCCGGCCGGGACAAAGAAGCAGTTCGTCGACCGCGAGAAGACGTCGATGTATCCGTAGTTCACATCTACGCCGAAGCGCTCGCTGGGATTGAGCGATGCGCCTACCGATCCTGCGCGGCTGTGGGCCTGATAATTCACCAGCGCGATGTTGTCGTGCCTTTCAAGATCATTGAAGGCGCCGGTGAACGTTGCCCAGCCCTTCGCTTTATACGTGGTGCGCACCTGATAGTGCTGCGACTGCCGTGGATCGGTCTGCGTATACGCTGCATCGGCCCAGATATTCTCGACCGTGGTGTTGATGCGCCAATTACGCGTAGGCCGCAGCACCAGACCGAACAAGCCGCTATTTTCGTTGATATCCAGGCTGTAAGGAGTTGCCTCAACACCGCCAACGTTCAGCGTGCGCGTACGGTAGCCATATCCAAGCGAGAGTTGGATCCAGTTGGCAGCTTCCCAGGAGCCGGTGATCCGGTTTGACTCCATCTTTTGGCCGAGGAAATTGGAGGCGACCAGCGGCGCAGCGGTAATGGAAAGCGCCGGTGCAACGCCCATGCTCGTCGAATACCCATCGATCTCTGACTGGTTGAGAATCGCCGGCTGCCGGAAGTTCTCGAAGTCGAACTGATCAGAGACGCTGAAAGTTCTCGTGATCTGCCATACGATGCCGAAGTCCGCAGTCACGTTGATCCGCTGCGCCTTGCCCGCGCCGGTGATGGTCGAGGCGCTGTGGCAATCGTTGTACGTGGTTACGCCAGCAGCCGTGGCCTTGGTGCACCACGCCGTAGGCGCAGGACCCGGAGGCGCCTTGACAATCGAAGTGACGACGCGACTTTCTAGTCCGTTGAAGTATTCGCTGTAACCCGGCATATTCATATTCGCGCCGGTGTACATCATCCGTCCGGTCATCTCGACATTTTTGAGGCTTGAGCTCTGGAAGCGGAACTCTTCTGTCGGAAACATGGTGCGTGTGGGAGCAGCCCGCGTGTAATTCACATAGCCGTTCACGCAAGGGTTCGCGAGGGTGCCCGCCGCCGCGGAGCCGAGGATCGACGCCTTGCCGGCCGCAACATTACAGCCGGTCGTGGCAGAGACCGAGCCAACTACCGCAACGTTGTCGAAACCAAGGCTCACGGGCTGGCCCGTAGGAAGGATCAGGTTGGCCCCGGCGAGCGACCATGTGGTGTCGCCCTTGTAGTGGTTGATGTGCTCTTCGAACGTGAACGTGGTGCCGCGAACCGGCTTCCAATCTACTCCGGCCAACCAGGTCTCGCTGGCATTGCGCCAATACTGGTTGAGCAGTGCATCGGCGCCTATGTGGATCGAGCTGTACGACGGCCCCTCGTTGGTGTTCCTCACATAGCCGGTGCGGAAGCTCACTTTCGAGATCGGCAGTATCGTCAGGTTCAGGTCCAGCATGCGGCGCACGGTGTTGAACAGATGCGGCGCGTCCTGCACCTGCGGAAAGGTGTAGCCGTTCGAGACCAGGCCTGCGGGAACCAGCGGATTGCCGAAGAGATTGTAGTCAAAGTACTGCCGGTCACGCCGGAACAAGGCAGAGAAGTCGTAGAGTTTGCCCTTGGACATGCGCAGCGTCGTCATATTGTTCGGGTCGCCGCCGTATCCGCTGCTGCCTTCAAAGAGCGTGTCGAAGACGGTGTACTTGGCGCCCGGCAGCGCGTGCGCTTCAAAGGTGGAGTTGAGAATGCGCGGGCCCGATTTGAGGTTGACCATTGTGTCGTACATCGCTCCGCTTCCGCTGATGTTGGCGATATGACCGCCCACGTCATAGGATTCGTGCACGTCGTAGGTCTTCTCGGGGGCGTTGTTGGTGTCTTTCTGTGGGTTTGCGTCCTGTGCTCCTGCACTGGCTGAAATGATCAGCGCGGCCAGGGCGAGGCTTCCGGCGAATAGGACGGAAGCGCGAGGAACGAAACCAATGATGGCTTGTAGTAAGCGGACGTTCTTCATCTCAGTTTCTCCTTCCGTCACTTAAAGAAGACATTGCTGGCGTTTGAGCCGTGAATTTGTGAGTGGCAACTGGTGCAGGCCACATAAGTTCCCGTCTGGCTATGCACCGGACCAATCGGCGCGACCGCATGCGGAAACGCAGCACTGTTGGTGGTCGAGTGGCATTGCAGGCAGAGCGTGTTGATGTTGGCCACGTTCAGCAGCCTCGCGTTCGGCGAGCCGTGCGGCGAATGGCAACTGACGCAGCCATCGGTCTTCACCACCGGATGCTCGTAAACGAACGGTCCTGCCGTCTCGGTATGGCACTTGACGCAGACGGCATTCTGCTCGGCGGTAGTGCGCAGTGCCTTGCCGTGGAAGGTGCCATGCGGATCATGGCAGTCTGAGCAGCTCATCAGCCCTTCATTCACCTTGTGGTGGAAGGGCATCATGAACTGCGCCTTCTGATCGCTGTGGCATTGGAAGCAGAGTGTCGGTTGCGCCGCCTTGAGCAGATGCTCCTTCTCTACGCCGGCATGCACGCTGTGGCAACTCACGCAGCTGACGCCGGCCTCGCCATGGGCTGAGCGCTCGAAGTTCGCGTGCGCTCCTCCGTGGCAGCCCAGGCAGGTGGAGTCGACCTCTTTCGCCGGAGCTTTGGCGGGATTGAAGATCTTGGTTACGTCACCGCCGCCCTCGACGTGTGCCTTGCCCGGCCCGTGGCAGCCTTCGCAGGTGACGCCGGCGTTGCCGTGCTCGAGAGCCAGCTTGCTGTGCGGGTTTGAGGCGAATCCCTTCGACTCAGCCTCGTGGCAGGAGGCGCAAACATCGCCACCGACGAAATCTTCCGGTGCGTGCTTCGCCGCTACGTGAGATTGCGCTGCTTTGGGTGCGGCCGCCGCCTGCGCAGTCGCGCACAGCATGCCTGCGCCGAGCAGAAGCATTAAAGAAATGCGCAATCCCAAGCGAATCCCGGAAACCGCCATGATCGCCGATCGCGTTCTGGGCCAAATTCTATCCATGCAAAACCACCTTGCTCTCCACGCAGTCTTCCGGGAGCATTCGATCGGTGGTCCGCTCGGAGAAATGACCCTCTCGTTACGGCGTGCCTGGACCGGCATCTTTAGCACCGGATCACTTGCTTGCGGACGCTGCGCTATGTGCGGAGCATCACTACAAGGCCAAGATTACGTGCAGGAACGGCACATTAGCGGTGATGTCGGTCACACACGAATAGAGGGGTAATCCCACTTTGAACTTCTTTTCCCAAAGTGACTTAGGCAGCAGAACGGGATTCAACTGGAGAGGTGCATCACTCTTCGCGATGCCAGCTCTGCACGGGCTGTGCCATCCGCCTTGGGTGCGTGGCCGCACAATCTGTACGACCCGGGGGACGATCACAGCCCGTGCGTGAGCCCTGTCACATTCAAATTGCAGCGTTTACCTCACAATGCAAGGTACGCACAGCTCTTTTGCGGTAATCCTGGGGCCCTGCATTACCACAGTGCGGAAGGAAATGGCGCGAGCACAAAGCCTGCGCCAGAGCAGACGGGGCAAGATGATGGTGGAAGAACAGATCTCGTCAGAGTTACAGCCGTCGAAGGCGCACATGCTTCGGCAGGCTCCGGTCGGTTGCGCGGCCTGCTCTCTCCGCCGGCCCGGATGGTTTTGTTCGCTCGGCACAGCGGCGCTGGCCGAACTCGAGCTGGCCAGCAGCGCCATCTCTCTACCTCCGCAAGCCTCGCTTTTCACACAAGGCGCAGAGGCTCGCTGTCTTTACATCCTGTGTGGCGGCTACATAAAGCTGATGGCGGGCAGCAAACAGAATCGTGAGATGATCGTTCGCGTCGCCGGACCCGGCTCTGTGCTCGGGCTCTATGCCGTGCTCACTCACGGCATCTACGAGGTCTCTGCCGAATCGCTCAACACGGCAAACTTGCGTGTAGTGGAGCGCGAGCGCTTTCTTGGCTTTCTGCGTAGCCACAAAGAAGCTGAGATGCGCGCAGTGCAGTGCATGTGCCAGGAGTATCGCTTTGCGCTGCAGGACGCGTGCCGCATAGCGCTCTCTGAAACTGTGGCCACGCGCCTGGGAAAACTGCTGCTCGATCTCGCGCACCAGATCGGTGAGCGCTTACCCAACGGTGAGTTCCGTTTTCCACTTCTGCTTACGCACGAAGAAATGGCCTCGATGACCTCGACGACCCGCGAGACTGTGACCCGCACGCTGAGCCACTTCCGCAAGGATGGCTGGATTGCAATCGAGGACTCGCTGGTGACGGTCCTACAACCGGCCCGCCTGCAAGTGCTTGTCTAACTAGAGGATTGTTCGAGTCGCTATTTTTCCCGCTCTCCATGCGGTAGTTCCCCCAGTCCAAGAGCTATGATCGTCTTAAGAGCTAACCTCTCCAGGTGGGAGTCCACACCACATATGAACCGCTTCTTTGCTCGCTTTTCTGTTGTTCTGCTCTCCTGCTGCGCCGCAGCCGCCCAGAACTTCGAGCCTGCTAGTCCGACGGCAACCGCTCCAGCAACAGCACCATCTGCCGCAACCTCGACGCAATCAACGCAGATTGCGCAGTTCCAAAAGATCGAGGACTCGTGGGCCGATGCGGTGAACCGTCACGACCAGTACGGATTGGAGCTGGTGCTCTCTCCGCTCTTTGTCGATGTCTCGGCGACGGGCGATGTGACGACACGCAATCAGCAGGTGGCGCAGGTGCTTTCGAATGACGACAAGAACGCCTATCTTGCGCAAAAGGTGATTGCCGTGCGCGTGCTGGGCGATATCGTCGTAGCTAACGGCACCTACAACCTGCGCCACAAGGTGAACTCCTCGCAGGTGGATGACAAGGGTGTCTTTACGCATGTCTTTGAGCGCGTGCACGGCGGCTGGGTGTGCATCAACTCGCAGCGCACGCTGCTGCGCGAAGACGCGGCCACCAAGCAGAAGAAGCAGTCGTCTGCAACGGCCGCGGAGCCTTTCCATATTCCGTTCTTTTCAAAGAGCGACAAGAGCAGCGAACAATAGAACTTACGCATCGCAAGATGGCGCGACCGGCGCCTTCACATTGCATCTATTAGTCCAGTGTCTTGAGCCCGGTGATCTTGGTGTGTCGCGTCTCACGTGCGGGATGGGCTCGCGTTTTATCATGAATTGATAACTGAATCATGGCCCAGCCCACGGCAACTGCCCCCATCCCAGAAAGAATCGAGATTCCCGCTCCAGTACCTGCGCCGGCCAAGGCCGCGATGAGCGTTCTCACGGCAGTCGCTCTGTGTCATCTGTTGAATGACATGATCCAGTCGCTGCTGCCGTCAATCTATCCGATCCTGAAGGTCTCGTTCCATCTGAACTTTAGCCAGATCGGCATGATTACTCTGGTCTACCAGATTGTTGCCAGCCTGCTGCAGCCGTTTATCGGGCTCTACACGGACCGCCGTCCGATGCCGTACGCGCTCGCGGCAGGCATGTGCTTCACGTTGGCGGGAATTTTGTTGCTGGCCACTGCGTCGTCCTTCGAATTTCTGCTGCTGGCGGCGGCCGTGGTGGGCACGGGTTCGGCCATCTTCCATCCTGAGTCCTCGCGCATTGCACGCCTCGCCTCTGGAGGCCAGCATGGATTCGCGCAGTCGTTCTTTCAGGTGGGCGGCAACTCCGGTTCGGCAATCGGCCCATTGTTAGCCGCGCTGATCGTGTTGCCGCTTGGACAGCGCGGCGTAGCCTGGTTCTCTCTCGCGGCCATGGCGGGCATTGTGGTGCTGTTCGGCGTGGGCCGCTGGCGCTCGCATCACCTTGCGCGCACAGCGGGACGCCGCACCCACGTTGAGCATCGATCGGATCTGTCACGCGGCTCCATCGCACGCGCGATTGCGGTACTCGCAGCCCTGGTCTTTTCGAAATACTTCTACCTGGCCAGCATGACCGGGTATTTCACCTTCTATCTCATGACCCGTTTTCATGTTTCGGTCCGCACTTCGCAGCTGCACCTGTTCATCTTTCTGGGCGCGGTGGCGGCGGGCACGTTTCTCGGCGGACCGATCGGCGATCGCATCGGCCCACGCTACGTGATCTGGGTCTCGATCCTGGGTGTGCTGCCGTTCACGCTGATGCTGCCCTATGCCAGCCTTTTCTGGACAGGCATTCTCTCGGCCATCATCGGCTTTGTGCTGGCGTCGGCGTTTGCCGCGATCCTGGTGTATGCGCAAGAACTGCTGCCGGGACGCGTTGGCCTGGTTTCCGGCATCTTCTTCGGGCTGGCCTTCGGCATGGGCGGCATCGGCGCTGCCGTGCTGGGACACATCGCCGACCTTACCAGCATCGTGTTTGTCTATCGTCTCTGCGCGTGGTTGCCAGCCATCGGTCTGCTGACCGGATTGCTGCCCAAGCTGGATCGCAAGCGCGCGTGAACTGCGGACAGCGCGGGCGGCACCGACTGATCGATAACTTTTTCAGCGTGTCAGCGCCGGATTATTTCCGGATGATCCCCATCTTGCTGCCGACCCGATGGAACGGTAGACCCAGCTCGTCACAAAACTCTGTGTAGGCCTGGTAGGCGCCGTCCCAACGCGAGGGCTGCATGACGTCATCGACAAGGATCACGCCACCATCGACCAGATTGGCATAGATGTGGCGCAACGCAGCCTTGGTCGCCAGGTAGAGATCGACATCGAGAAATGCAAATTTGATCGGCGCCACCATCGAGTATTCGAAGGTGGAGCAATCGGACTTGTATGCGGTCACGAATGGGAATTGCCTGAAGTTGCGCATCCACGAGTCGTAGTCGATGTAGCCAAAACCCCAGATATCCTTGGGTTCTTTGCCGCGATGTTTTACCTCGTAGTCGACATCCTTTGAGAGGAAAGACTCAAAGGTATCGATTGCGCAAAACCGCTCATGAGTTCGCTCGCTGGCCACCAGATGTTCGCAGATGAATCGGGTAGTCATGCCGCGCGAGACACCAATCTCAAGGATCGAGCCAGAGATGTTTTTCACGCGATCGAGTTCGTTGACAAACGTGGCCAACTGGATCGGTTCCACGATGTAGGGGTATTCAGGTGCGCCGAGACTCGCGTAACGAAACGCAAGCTTCTTGGCAAACTCCCGTATGGGCTGAACAGTTGACGCCATGCTGCGCTCCATGCGAAGGATTGTGGCCTGCGATCTTTCCGTCAGGCGTGAACAGGCCGCTCTTCCCGAAATGTAAGAAGCGAGCGCGATATGGAATCCTTGGTGGTCGGCAACGAAGGCGATCAACTTAGATAAAAAATAAGGCAGGGCTTTCCTCGAAAGTCCCTTGGGCGGAGCCTATGCCTCTCCTGGGTTAGGAGATCGTTTTTGCAATGAGGGTTGTCTCGACGGGCGCAGAAATTCCGAACTAAGTTGCGAAACTAAGATGCTTGTCCGGCAACAATTCGAGATGGCCCACTACTGCGTCTTGCGCCTTGCAGCCGGATCGATACATGTACGAGGCTAAGCGCAGCAGGTGTAACGCCGGGAATACGGCTGGCCTGGCCGATGGTTTGCGGCCGCACACGTTCGAGTTTTTCCCGCATCTCGCGCGAAAGGCCGCTTATAGCGCTGTATTCAATCCACTCCGGTATGGCGACAGCTTCAGCCGCTTTCAGCTTATCAATTGCTTTTTTCTGCTGATCAAGATAGCCGGCGAACTTGATTTCTGTTTCGACGGCACGCGCTTCATTGCGCATTGTGCTGCGCTTTAATTGACTTTCATCGTCGCGGATTCTATCCATCGACTTGTCATCCTGAGCGGAGTCCGCCGCGGCGGACGGAGTCGAAGGATCTGCGTTTAAAACTCTCTCCCATGCAGCCAAAGCTGGCGCGCGTGCGAGTTCTTCACGCATGGCTATGAGTATTGGTTCGATCGTTACCTCGGGACGTTTGAGCAATTGCGCCCACGTGAGCCCCGCCGTCGCCGTCAGCTCGCTCAGGCCTGCGCCACGCAGCTTTTCCGCATTGACTTTGCCGGTAACGAGTAGCCGCTCGAGCGCGGCCATGCGCGCCTGTTTCTGTTCATACTCTGCCCACGCAACATTGTTGATAAGCCCCAGCCTGCGTCCGTGCTGCGTGAGCCGGCGGTCGGCGTTGTCGATGCGCAGATGCAGCCGGAACTCGGCGCGCGAAGTGAACATGCGATACGGCTCATTGGTGCCCTTCGAGATCAGGTCATCGATCAGAATGCCGGTATAGCCCTCGCTGCGGTCCATCGTGAAGGGTGGTTCGCCCTTGAGCCAAAGTGCGGCGTTGATGCCCGCCATGATGCCCTGGCACGCAGCCTCTTCATAGCCTGACGTGCCGTTGATCTGTCCCGCGAGATAGAGGCCCTCCATCGACTTCACACGCAGCGTGCGATCGAGCTCGGTTGCGTCCACGCTGTCGTATTCGATGGCATAGCCTGGACGCAGCATCTCCGCGTCTTCGAGGCCAGGAATCGAATGCACGATCTGCCACTGCACTTCCATCGGCAGCGAAGTGGACATGCCGTTGACGTAGACCTCGTGGGTATTCAGGCCCTCGGGCTCGAGGAAGAACTGGTGCTGCGTCTTGTCAGGGAATTTGACGATCTTGTCTTCGATGGAAGGGCAGTAGCGCGGCCCGATGCCCTCAATGCGGCCCGAGTACATGGCCGAGCGATGCACGTTCTCGCGGATGAGGCGCAGCGTCTCCGGCGTGGTGAAAGCAATGTGGCAGCTCACCTGCGGCTGCACAATCTTTTTGGTGCGGAAACTGAATGGCGTTGGCTCCGCATCGCCCGGCTGCTCTTCAAAGCGATCCCAATGAATGGTGCGCCCATCGAGGCGCGGAGGCGTGCCGGTCTTCAAGCGGCAGGTCCGGAGACCTAGCCGTCGGAGCGCCTCGCCGAGCAGCACGCTGGCCGGCTCGCCCGAGCGCCCGGCGGGATATCGCTCTTCACCGCAGTGGATCAGGCCATTTAAAAAGGTCCCGGTGGTGATGATGGTTGCGCCGGCAAGCAGATTGCGCCCATCGCGCAGCTTGAGGCCCAGCACGCGGCGAGGACGAGGCCGTTCGGCAGTAGAGTTTTCCCCGGTCCCCAAATGCGAGGGACCGGGGGCACCCAGATCAGTACCAGTCCCTACGTCCCTGCCGAGGTCCCCGGCGAGCGATCTGTACTCGCTGGGGTGGCTAGTCCCTAGTGCCCGCTCTTCGATCACCAGATCGACGACTTCCGCCTGCCGGATATGCAGGCCGGGTTGGCTCTCAAGCACCTCGCGCATCTTCACGCGGTAGAGCTGTTTATCGCACTGCGCACGCGGGCTCCACACCGCCGGTCCGCGCGAGGAGTTCAACAACCGGAACTGGATGCCGACGGCATCGGCGACCTCGCCCATGATGCCGCCCAGCGCGTCTACCTCGCGGACAAGATGGCCCTTGGCCACGCCGCCGATCGCCGGGTTACAGCTCATCTGCGCGATGAGGTCGAGGTTCATGGTGATCAGCGCGGTTTTAAGGCCCATGCGCGCCGCTGCCATCGCCGCTTCACATCCGGCGTGCCCCGCCCCCACCACGGCCACGTCATATTGTTCCGTAAACGCCATTCCTTTCCCATTTTAGGGGGGAATTGAGCAACATAGCACCTTTGAGCCAGGGCGCAGGCGGAGCGATTCTGCCTATAATCGACCCAAATCAAGGGATGAGCGTATTTCCATGCGAACCTGCTCTTGCGGAGATCGGGTCGAAGACCGCGTTGATGCCGCGAGCGGATGCTGCGTGCGCTGCTCCGCTCTGGACGCGCTTGGGCTCGATTTCACCGCAACCGCAGACCAGATCAAAGAGACGCACCGCACGTTGGTGAAGGTCTGGCACCCGGACCGCTTTCAAGACGATCCGCAACTGCAAGAGGCGGCTGAGGCGCGGCTGAAGACAATCAACACCGCCTATGCCTTCCTCACATCCAAGGCCAGCCAACGTCCGCAGAGTGGGCCACGGTCGGCCACGGACTTCACTGCGAGCGCTCACTCAAAGCGGCGGCGAGCGAAAACGACCTCCCGCTTCTTAGCGCGATTGATTCCCTCGCCGATGATGCTGCTGAAGTGCGCCGTGCTCGCCTGCGGCCTTTTGATCTGCGTGCTTCTTGCCAAGGCTGCTGATTCCTATTTCGTATCCCAGCCCATCACGGGAAGCTACTATTCGGAGCTGCGCAACGGCATCCTGTCGAACTTCCGGCAAGCCACTAGAGGTATCTGGGGCCAGACCGGCCAGGGTTTACGCGATCTCGTTCCGAAGAGGGCCACCGGTTCAGGTTCCGCTGCTCTATCGTCCGTAGAAGCTGCAGAGACGCAACCTTCCGCAGATCCGGTCCAGTTCGATCATCCCCATCTCGTGCAAAATCTGCACCGGCGCGAACTGGGCGCAGCCCATGCTGAGCCAATACTGCTCACGCCCTACGTCACCACCGGCCTTACCCAGGAAGAGGTGGAAGCGGTCCTCGGTGCGCCGACGGTGAGCTCCGAGAGGAAGCTGATCTATGGCGCTTCGGAACTTGATTTTACCGGCGGCAAATTGACGGGCTGGAAGATCGATCCCGTCACCTCGCCTCTCCGCGTAAAGCTCTGGCCGGATGCTCCCGTCGACCCTAACGTCGGATTCTTTCACCTGGGTTCCTCGAAGAGCGTTGTGCTCGTGGTACAGGGCACTCCGACCTATCTCGCCGAAAACCAGTACGGCTATGGGAGCTCCGTCGTCTACTTCCGCGATGACCGCGTCGTGAACTGGAAAAACGACCCCGCCACGGTGCCGCTGCACGTCGCACCCTGATCGCAGACTTCCAGCCAAAAGCCCCAGATATTCGAGTAAGAACAATACTTTTTGGGAAGAATCTTTGATGTCTCGTTCTTTATCTTGACAAATTTGTTATGTAAACGCAATATATCGATATGCAGGATAACGGAACCCAGGGCGGCTCTCCGGGAGAAAGCGGCCTCTATAACCGCATTGCTGTCCTGCGAGCCGAGCGCGGGGTGAGCCGCCAGGAGCTGGCCGCCGCGGTGGGCGTGAACTACCAGACCATCGGCTTTCTCGAGCGCGGCAACTATGGACCGAGCCTGAAGCTGGCCTTTGCCATCGCCGCGTATTTTGATCTGCCCATCGAAGCAATCTTTTCGACTGAACCGCTGAAGCCGTTGAGCGAGCAGATATACGGCGGAAGCCCATCTCCGCAAGAGGGGAAACCATGAACACCGAATACGCCGTTGGAAACATTCGCATTCACTTTGAATCCCGGGCACGCCGCCGCTGGTTGGTCGCACTCGTCTATGCCATCCTGGCTGTCTATGACTTTGCCTGGGTTCCCGTGCAGGGCCGCGACTGGCTCATTCGACATGCGGGATGGTTCGTCTCCGGACTTCTCATTCTCATCGTTGCGCTCATGATCGTCTTTACGTGGCTCACTGACGGCATGCGCAAGACTGGTGATGAACGCGAAACACATCGCCGCGAGCATGCATACGCCAAAGCCTACCGTCCTTTGGGGCTTTTCGTTGTAGGTGCCTTCTGCGCCAGCGTTCTTCTTCAGGGACCGAACGCGATCACGCCTCTCCTGCCCCAGGCGATGAAACCGTTGCTCCTGCAACTGCCGCTCATTTTGTTGGTTGCGGCGGGTATCCTCTACTTCACCTTGCCGCAGGCGGTCCTGCTGTGGACCGAGCCGGACATGGACGTCAACTGATCTGTTCAGATGAAGCGCTCGTTCGCTCAAACATCCGCGCGTCGAAGATGAAGGGCTGCGGCGGATCGATGCGCAGTTCGTTTATGCGTGGATGCGCAGGATTCACGAGGATATTCCACTCCGGCCGGATGGGAACCGACGGAACTTTCAGCGCCAGCGAAGAGCCTGAGCGGATCCAGGTATCGCCCAAGGCACGCGTGGCGTCCAGATCGGTCCACCATTCTGCGAGGAGTTCTTCAACGGCGATCGCGCAGGCGGGCTCACTCTCCGGAAGGTGCGCTGCAATCGAGACAAGATCATCCGGAGCCTGCGATGGCTCGAGGTGGATGAACATCTCGATGGCCGCCAGCGCCAGAGAAGTCGAGCAGTAGACCATCGGCACGCCGCGCGAGTTCCACCGGCCGCCGTAACGCCGCGCACCCTCACCTGAGAAGGCGCTCTCCGCGTGAACAGCGCGGCAGATCCGCCAGACCAGCATCAGCTATACACGCCGTAGGCAATGCGGCCGAGAACGTCCTCGACCTCGCGGACCCCGGGATCGGTATCGAGTTGGTCAAGCGGGCGGCCGCCGCGCAGGGCGCGATTCGGCGTCTTGAGCCACTGCGAGGCCTTCTCCTCGCTGCCCAGCGCGTCGACGGCTGCGGTATAAACCTGTGCCAGGCGCACGGTGCGATCACTCTCGGCCGCGGTCAGGCGGCTGTGGCGCTGCAGCCTGCGGGTGAGCGTCCGCTGCGGAATGCCAATGGTTTCAGAGATTTGTGCCTGAGGCAGTTCAAGCCGCTTGGCCAGCAGGAAGAGCGACTGTGCCGGCAACCCTTCGCGTACCAGCTGGGCCAGCGCACCCCCTTGGCCTACCGGCCGGCCCAGCACCGGCTCGCCGCCCAGAAGATCAGGAACAGAATGTGCCGCCATGACGTGCCTCCTGCTCCAGTATACGCCATTTGGCTATTTTCAACACGCCAAATTACGAGATCACGGCAACCTTGGCCCGCTTGCCGAGCCGCACAACGAGGCGCACCGGCGGCATGGATGTCGTAAATAGCAGATTTTCCGCCACTTCGCCTTCGAGTTTGACTGCCTTTTCGGCAATCTTGCGGTTAGCTTCGGCTCCGCTTGCGGCCAATCCCAGCTTCACCAGCAACTTGGGCAAACGAATCTGGTTCAGCTCCGGGCCCGCCACTTCGGCATAAGGAACCAGCACCTCTTCCAGATCCTCAGCCGTCTCCTTCTGCTGGAACATCCGCGCCCAGTTCTCGTCGGCGCTCTGGGCCGCAGCTTCACCGTGAAAGCCGGCGGTGATCGTCCGAGCCAGGCGCTTCTTGATTGCCATCGGATGCTCGGAGCCCTCGGCCACCCCTGCTTTCAATGCCTCAATCTCTGAGCCGCGAAGATCGGTCAAGAGAAGAAAATACTTCCACATCAGCTCGTCGGAGATCGACATCAGCTTGCCGTACATCTCGCCGGGCGGTTCGTTGATGCCGATCGCATTGTTGAGCGATTTCGACATCTTCTGCACGCCGTCAAGACCTTCAAGAATCGGCGTCATGAGCACGATCTGCGGCTTCTGCCCGTAATGGCGCTGCAGTTCGCGGCCGCAAAGCAGGTTGAACTTCTGGTCGGTGCCGCCAAGCTCCACGTCGGACTCGAGCGCGACCGAATCATAGCCCTGCATCACGGGATACAGGAACTCATGCAGGCTGATCGGCTGCTCGGCCTGGAAGCGCTTGTGGAACTCCTCGCGCTCGAGCATTTGAGAAACGGTGAAATGCGCCGTGAGGCGGATCGTCTGCTCATAGCCAAGCTTGTCGAGCCACTCGGAGTTGTAACGGACCTCGGTCTTTTCGGGATCGAGGATGCGGAAGACCTGCTGCTTGTAGGTCTCGGCGTTTTTGTCGATCTGCTCGCGGGTGAGCGGCTTGCGCGTCACGTTGCGGCCGGTGGGGTCGCCGATGAGCGAGGTAAAGTCGCCCACCAGGAAGATGACCGTGTGGCCGAGCTGCTGGAAATGGCGCAGCTTGCGCATCAGCACGGTGTGGCCCAGGTGCAGGTCCGGAGCGGTAGGGTCGAAGCCAGCCTTCACCCGCAAGGGACGGCCAGTTTTGCGGCTCTCTTCCAGGCGCTCGCGCAGGTCGCTTACGCGGATGATCTCAGCCGCGCCTTTCTGGAGCAGGTCCATCTGCTCGTCAACGGGCAAAAAATCATGGGATAGAAATTCAGGCATGTCATAGACGAGTATAAATTTCAGCCTCGCCGGTCAACGGCCTCATATACTCTGAGCGGCAACAACAGCAAATTTTCTATCTGATATGGTGTTGGGGAATCCTTCTGTCTAACTTCTGCCTAAACCGCGAGGCTGCTCAACGGTGACAACGCAAGATCTTATCGACCGGTTGACAGAGCATAGAACCCTCGGCTCTGCGCCGCGCACCGAACTGGAGTGGCTCGCCACCCATGGAACTCTGCGCACACTGGATGTCGGCGACCTTCTGAGCGTGAAAGGGCACGCGGTTGAGGGACTTTACGTCGTCCTCTCCGGCCGAATGGCGCTCTTTATTGATCGGGGCACCGGCCCCTACAAGCTTGTCGAATGGCAGGGAGGCGACGTTGCCGGCCTGTTGCCGTATTCGCGCCTTGCAGTCGCTCCTGGAGATTCAACGGCGCTGGAGCCCTCGGAGATTCTCGCCATTCCGCGCGAATACATGCAGGCAATGGCCAAAGGTTGTTTCGAGATCACCTCGATCCTGGTTCACACCATGGTCGATCGCACGCGCATGTTTACCTCGAGCGATCTGCAAAACGAGAAAATGATCTCGCTCGGTAAACTCTCTGCCGGGCTGGCCCACGAACTCAACAATCCCGCGTCCGCCATCCAGCGCTGCGCGGCTATGCTGAGTGAGAGCATCGCAGTGAGCCAGCAGTCTGCGCTACACCTCGCGGCGTCTGCTTTGACTGCATCCCAGATCGCTGCGATTGAAGCGGCTTGCGCCTCCGCATCGACAAAACCGAATCACGCGGCGCGCGGCCCTCTCGAACAGTCTGATCGCGAAGAAGCCATAGACAGGTGGCTCGCCGCCCATGGTCAGGACACAACCAGCGCTTCGGCACTCGCCGAAACCGAAGTGACACTCGAAGCTCTCAACCAGCTTGCCGCCGCGGTGCCGCCTTCTGCACTGGGCCTGGTACTGCGCCAGCTTGCCCTTACCTGCGCCATGCGCAACCTGAGCGCAGTCATTCAAAGCTCCTCCGCGCAGATTTCGCATCTGGTGAATGCCGTCAAAGGATTCACGCACATGGACCAGGCGAATGTGGCCGAACCCGTGGATGTGGGGGCGGGCCTAGCCGATACAGTACAGGTGCTGCAGTCGAAGGCGCGTGAGAAATCGGTGGCGGTCACGCTGGAGCTGGAGCCAGAGCTGCCGAAGGCGCGCGGTTTTGCCGCCGAATTGAACCAGATATGGAGCAACCTCATCGACAATGCTTTGGATTCGGTATCGACGGGCGGCAATGTCGAGGTGCTCGCCAATCGTGAAAGCCAAAATGTCGTAGTGCGCGTGGTCGACAACGGTTCCGGCATTCCGGCGGCGATTCGCGACCGCATCTTCGATCCCTTTTTTACGACCAAGCCAATGGGACAGGGCATCGGTCTGGGACTCGATATTGCCCTGCGGCTGGTGCGCCACAATGATGGAGCGATCGACTTCGAGTCGAATCCCGGCCGCACTGAGTTTCGAGTGAGGCTTCCCATCGCCGCGATGCAGTCAGCGTAGCGGCGCCTGACGCACGCTGGCAGCCATCAAAAATTCACGAGCGTTCTTTAATTTCACATGAGCTCTTTCGATCCGCTGCATCTTCCACAGCGTGGCGATCATTACAATCGCAAACAAGAGAGGTGTGCCTTATGCCGACCGTTACTGGCCGTTCCGTGCAAGTCCCCGCCCCCGGCAAAGACTTCGAGTTGATTCAGAAAGAATTTCCCGAGCCCGGCCCGGGCCAGGTGCGCATCCGCGTGCAGGCCTGCGGCGTTTGCCACAGCGACTCGATCACTAAATTCGGCATCTTTCCCGGCATCCAATATCCACGCGTGCCGGGCCATGAGATCGCCGGCGTACTCGACGCGGTAGGGCCTGAGGTGCAGGTCTTCAAGACGGGCCAGCGTGTCGGGCTGGGTTGGCACGGCGGCCACTGCAACTACTGCATCCCTTGCCGGCGCGGCGACTTCATCCTTTGCGAAAACGGACAGATCTGCGGCATCAGCTATGACGGCGGCTATGCCGATTACGTGATTGCCCCAGCCAACGCTCTGGCCTTCATTCCCGCCGAGCTGAACGATGTGGACGCGGCTCCGCTTCTCTGCGCCGGCATCACTACCTACAACGCCCTGCGCAACAGTGGCGCGCGTCCCGGTGATACCGTGGCGATTCTCGGCATCGGCGGACTCGGCCACCTGGCCGTGCAGTATGCCGCCAAGAGCGGCTACCGCACCGTGGCCATTGCCCGCGGACAGGACAAGGCTCCGCTGGCGAAGCAACTCGGCGCTCATGTGTATATCGACAGCACTACACAGAACCCGGCAGCCGAGCTCCAGAAAATGGGTGGCGCTGTAGTGATTCTCTCGACGTTGACCAGTGCCGATGCACTGGCTGCCGCGGTCGATGGTCTCGCCCCGGCCGGCAAACTCATCATCAACGGCGTTCCGGAGAAGCCGCTCAACGTGAATACTGCGCCCATGATTCTCGGCCGGCGCTCGATTATCGGTTGGCCCTCCGGCAGCGGCATGGACTCAGAAGACACGCTCAACTTCAGCGCGTTGACCGGCATCAAGCCGATGGTCGAGATCTATCCGCTGGAGAAGGCCGCCGAAGCCTTTGACCGCATGATGAGCGGCAAAGCGCGCTTCCGCGTGGTGTTGAGCATCGGCAAGTAGACGGGGCGCAGTCTGCAGGCGGGCGCGGCTTCAACCGACGGGTTCGCGTCCGCTTTCCATTTGCACTTCCAGACTTCGCGCTTCAAGCTGCGCCACGCGCATGCGCAGTTTTTCATTGGTCTCAAGCAGCTCGGCGATCAGCGCCAGCAAATTTTGCTGCCGCGCTCGAAGCATCTCCAGTTCTTCCGTGCTTCGTTGCGTTTCGTCGCGCACAGGCTCCTTCACAACGGCCATCCTCAAAAGGGCACCCCAGATCTCTGTTTAAACTTCATCGATCGTCCGCGCCGCGGCGTCGATGGCTTCGGCGATTTTGCTCACCTGTTCCTGGTTCAGGTCACCGCGGCCCAGCCGCATCTTGAGCGCGTACTTGAGATTCATGATGGCCCGCTCCACCTGCGGAGAACGGCCGCGCCCGAAGGCTCTGCCTGCTTCTTCGATCCGTCCGAAGATCGCCTTCAAATGAACCTTGTTGGCCTTCAGATATTCCTTGCCCTGCTCGGTGGCCGCGTAGAGCTTGCGGTTACCCTCAGTCGACGTCACAGTCGCCAAGCCTTCTTCTTCGAGCAGCGTCAACGTGGGGTACACCACGCCGGGGCTGGGCGCATAGGCGCCGGCAAGCCGCTCTTCGATGGCCTTGATGATCTCGTAGCCGTAGCTCGGCTTGTCGGCAATCAACTGCAGGATCACCAGCCGCAAATGGCCCGCGTCGAACAGCCGCTCGCGCATGCCGCCGAAGCCGCGCTCAAATCCTCCCCAGCGGCGGCCAAAACCGCCGTGAAAATGACGGCATCCGTGCTGCGGGCGCTCATACTCTTCTTGCATTTCTTTCCAATGTCCAAACATGTGTTTCTCTCCGATCTATCAAAGATATATCTTAAGATATATCGAAACACTTTCGGCGTCAAGGATGACGCCAGCGGCTCTCTAGGAAAACTACTGAGTCACCTCTGCGGGAGGATTCGCGTTCACTCCACGATTCTCCGACCGGGTTTCCCGGCACGCTATAATCGATGCAGTGCCAAGTTCCCGCCATTCCGTTCCCCCCACTGCGCACATCGCTCGCGCAGCAGCGCGTGCCGCTGCGGCGGCGGCTTCGGCCGCCTAGACACGTTTCTCCTCATCGCGACATTCGGGTATCAGCATAGGAACCGATCAGGGGTTTCTGTTCCCTACCGGGGTCCCCTGCGAACGATCTTGGTTCGTAGGGGTGGTTGAACCCTGTTGCCTGTTCTCTGTTTTCTTTACACTGGAGTCATCATGAACGAGTTTTCGCGCATTCAACGCCTGCCCCCTTATGTCTTCAACATCACCGGTGAGATGAAGGTGAGCGCCCGGCGGCGCGGCGAAGACATTATCGACTTCGGCATGGGCAATCCTGACGGCGCCACGCCCAAGCACATTGTGGACAAGATGATTGAAGCGGCGCTCAAGCCGGTCACGCACCGGTACTCTGTATCGAAGGGCCTGCCGCGGCTGCGCAAGGCCATCTGCAACTGGTACAAGACGCGCTACAACGTCGATCTCGACTCCGAGTCCGAGGCCATCGTCACCATCGGCTCCAAAGAAGGAATTGCGCACCTCTGCCTCGCCATCCTCGACTCGCATGATACCGTCATCGTTCCCAACCCCAGCTACCCGATCCACATCTACGGCCCGGTGATCGCCGGCGCGCATGTGGTGAGTGTGCCGGTGCACGATCAGGGCCAGTTCCTAGCCGAGCTCGAACAGATCATCCCGCGCATGACTCCGCGTCCCAAAGCGCTCATCGTCAACTTCCCTTCGAACCCGACGACGGAGTGTGTCGAGCTGCCCTTTCTTGCCCGGCTCGTCGAGATGGCCCGTGAGTACGGCTTCCATCTCATCCACGATCTCGCCTATGCCGACATCGCCTTCGACGGTTACAAGCCGCCGAGTGTGCTGGAAGTGCCGGGAGCGAAAGACGTCGCCGTCGAGTTTTTCACTCTGTCGAAGAGTTACAACATGCCCGGCTGGCGCATCGGCTTCATGGTCGGCAATCCCAAGCTGGTGGGCGCGCTGGCGCGGCTCAAGAGCTACTTCGACTACGGCACCTTCACGCCCATCCAGGTAGCGGCTATCCACGCGCTCGAAGGACCGCAGGAGTGCGTGGGCCAAATCTGCGAGACCTACCGCAAGCGCCGCGATGTGCTCATCGAGGGCCTGAACAAGGCCGGCTGGCAGGTGGCCAGCCCCAAGGCCACGATGTTCGTGTGGGCGCGCATTCCCGAGGCCTACCGCGATCTCAAGTCGCTCGAGTTCTCCAAGCTGCTGCTGACCGATGCCAAGGTTGCTGTCTCTCCGGGTATCGGCTTCGGCGACTACGGCGATGGCCACGTCCGCTTTGCGCTGATCGAGAACGAAGAGCGGACCCGGCAGGCCCTGCGCGGCATCCGGCAGATGCTGGCAAAAGGCGTGGTGCACGCGTAGATACTGCGCGACCTCGAATTTCACTGCGTGAGTTCGTGCTTTCCCGGGTCTCTGACCACCCCAGCGACGAGGACCTATCGCAGGACGGTGCGAGACCTTGGGCACACAGCTGTCACTTTCTGCACGGTCAGTTATCGCCGTTAATCTCAGGAAAATTGGGCGGCTTAGGCGGAGTCACGCCCGTTTGCTGGCTGCACTTCTGATATTCATGACCCTGGAGGCAAAAACGGTTTTCAGTCCAAGTGTCTTTTTTGCCGCCTTTGCCATTATCTACATACTCGATCTGCTCTTCGTAAAGCGAAACATGCGACCAATCGGGTGCAATCGCAAGGTCTCCACCGCTGGGTGAGTTATCGAAACCGCGGAACTCTTCATCGATCTGGAGCACGTTAGTAATTTCACCTGAGGGTGAGAGCGCATAGATGTTAAAACCGAGCACTGGGCCGGCCCCGCATTGACCAGAGCCGAAGGGGTTTTGCGCACTCATGTCCGGGCCCGTGCGGATCAGGGTCCAGCCGTCCGCGAGCTGTTTCGTCTGAAAATATTTGCTGTCAACTATAAATTTTGTGGCCTTGAGGGCGGGGCCTTTGCGGTAAGCGAGGTACGGACCACAGATGTAGGCGCCATCCGGGAGTTGCTTCCAGAAAGATCTGTCAGTGGCGACGATGGGCGAAACGCCACTAGGAGTGTACATATATCCACCGGCTGGATTCTCGATGTCATACACGGTGTCAAGATAGAGCGGTCCCGCACCGGCCAGCGGAAAGTACCAGGCGGGAATGTCTTCACCCTCCAGATCGTGCTGCACCAGCGAAGCCTTGCAGGGAGTGATGGTGTGGACGCGCGGAGAATCTAGGCGCAAATGATTGAAGCTCGAAGAGCGGCCCCAAACACGATGCGGCGCAGTGGTGGAAAGAGCCCCCATCTTCCTGCCTTCAGGCGCAGCAGCAAAAACATCGACCATCAGCCACAGGTCGCGGAGATCGAGCTGCTGCGTAGGCGGAAAGGCTGAATAAGGAATGAAAAAGTGGAACGTGTAACCAGTCTCAATAGACTGAGTCCTCGGATTGTCCGCTGCGTCACGGCCGACGGTCTCCTGCCTGTATTGGTCCTGGAAGAAGGACCGCGTGCCGTCATTTTCTTTGGGCGCGAGTACTTCCGGTAGTTCGTTCGCAAAGTAGCCGGCCTTCAGGCTGGTGTAGGCGGTGGTAGCGAAATCTTCAAAGGAGTGGCCCTGGTTACCCACAGCCACTCCGGCCATTAGCCATTGCCGAACAAAGAGATGTTCCAGTTGCTTGCGGTAAGCGAGTTGTTGGTTATACCAGTTCACGCAATTCTTTCCGCTAAAGTTAGCCGAGCCGAAGTCATCGCTTAGCTGGGAACAGTCAGCAGCGGAGGCCAGCGTCTGCGTGCCGAACTGACTGCCCCAACCGACAGGCGGCAGAGATACGGTATTTGCAGCGGCAAGCCAGATCTCGACATGATCACCAGCCAGCATGTCCGACTTTTCGCGCGGCCAGTGTAGATCGTTGTCTGACGTATGTACGAGGACCGTGACACTGAGTCCCTTATCGCCGTAGCCGATCCAGACGCTGCCGGGATGCGCACCATCCCCTTGCGGAATGAGTTGCATCGTGGCCTGAGTCGCGGGCACGACCGCATCGTAGAACCTGTCGGCAGCGTCGTCCTTGTGAACAGGAACAATGCCGCCGCTCTGCGCGCGTAGAAGAGACACAGCAACCAGAATGAGACATGGCAAGATTGAACGAGAAGGTATTCGCATAACGCTCCTTGCGGATGCTTCGATAAAGATGCGGCGGTGATGCAATCATCTCGTATCGCCGCCAGCCTTGTCAGGAGCAAGCGAATCTCCAGAAGCCATCCATAGAAAATAAATGGATTATGCCGCGGTTTGCTGCATCCTCGCGTGTCAACGATGGCACAGTGTGGAAACAGAGACACGCTACTTGAACCGGATGATGACGCAACCACAAAATCGCAGCTTTCCCATTTCCGAGCACGCACAAGCATTGACTGAGTTCAATCTAGGCCCGATCGCGGTATGATCGATGCAAACTTCGGTCAACCAAAAACTGTGGGAAGGCGGCGACCGCCGCTTTCCAAAACTTTTTAAAGGATGGGCTCCATGAAAGGAAATCCGAAGGTCATCGAACATTTGAACCAGGCATTGCGGGACGAGTTGACGGCCATCAACCAGTACTTTCTGCATGCAGAAATGTCGGAAAACTGGGGCTACAAAAAGTATTCGAAGTACATCAAGAAGCAGTCCATCGATGAGATGAAGCATGCCGAACTGCTGATGGAACGGATTCTCTTTCTGGATGGAACTCCGACAATGCAGCCTTTGGATCTGGCCATCGGCAAGTCGGTCAAGGACATGATCGAGTCGGACCTGAAGCTGGAGCACGAAGCGGTGGCCTCGTACAACGAGTCGATCAAGGTATGCGTGGAGAATGCGGACAACGGCTCGCGCGACCTTTTCGTGAAGCTGCTGCGAGACGAAGAGGGTCACGTCGACTGGCTCGAGGCGCAGGTCCACCAGATTCACGAGATCGGCTACGAGCGCTACCTGATTACCCAGACAGAAGAAGATTGAGCGCGCGGCCTACCTTCTCTGGATTTCGAGGTCGATGGGGGCGGGCGGCGGCTCGGCCGGCGAATTGATGCTGCCGCAGCTGGGATGGAGAACGAACCGCACGACACCCTTGTCGTCCTCGAAGGCGAGGCCGTAGTCCGATCCGCCCTTGAACTCGCCCCAGGTCTTCGGAACGGCCATCACGCAGTTCGTAATGCCGGTGAAGCGCTCCTGCGCCTGTACTTTCATTTCTGGAGCGCTCATGCGGCCGACCACACCGCCGACCGCTCCTGCTAAAAGAAATATTCCGACCGCACCGAATTTAGCCCGTAACATGGCCCGCAACGATTGCACGCTGACTCTCCTCAAGAAAAATGCTGACAAACCTATAGAGAGACGCAGGCCGGGCGAAGATTGCTCCAAAATTTGCTGATCGGAGTGAACGATCCGGCGTAGCGCGTGAAAAGGCTGTCGCAGATGTTGTGCATCTCGTGCAGGCCGAGATCGCCAAAAAGCGCCCCCTCACCTTCGCCACACTGAATCCGCAAGCTGCGAAATATGCGCCTACAAAGCGCTTTCTATCTTGATTTTGGTGATCTTACTCACTAACTCTTTACTTATTCGAGTAAGTTGCACCAATCCTGGTGATATCCACAAATTAATTCGTTTTTTACACTTGCATCCACAGATTGAACGGACGTACTGTCTCATTCAACTGATGACCCAGTAGGGAATCGGAATTGATGACCGGATCGGTTGGAAGATCAGGCATTTCAGCGCAAGCTAAGTGCATGAAAGGCCAACCGGACCAGGAAGTGCAATCGAAGGCGAGAGCCTAAGAGGAGCTTCTTGGTTAAGCCAGAGACAACAGAGCCGGTGAAAGCCGGTGATGAATTGACTGGCACGCAGCGTCGGTGAGCAGGCGGTGAAAACCGAAGGTTCATGGCGAGCGCATCCGGGGGTGGTACGGACGGTGGAAGCTGGAAACCTCATCGACGGTTCAACCGGCGATGGCAGGTCTAGGTGAAACCGAAGGTCCATCGCAGGCCGGGCCAGGGGCGAGAGAGTCGGTGAAAGCCGGAAGGATCAAAGCTGGATGTACCGGAGAAAACTAAGAGCCGGCGTAAGTCGGAAGTTAGTTTTCCCGGACGTGTTGAACGATCAAGATTCCGTGAGAGTCGAAGTTAGTCAGGCAGTGGAGAAGGAAGATACGGCATTTAGCGTAAGCTGAAGGTTAGTGATCCAAAGAAACTGACTGATTAGGCCCGAGGCGAAAGTTGAGGGCCAGCCGCCAGCGAAGGTTGAAGACTGAGCAACCGGTGAAAGCCGGAAGCTCTTTGTCAGCCGGACCGAAGGACGCAGGCGCCGATGAAAGTCGGAAGGCCGAGCCGACGGAGTAGCTGGAAGATAGCGCATCTGGCGCGAGCTGGAGGTTCTATCGGAGGCAGTGTCGAGCGGTGCGGCTTAGAGCGCAAGCTGTAAGTTCCGCCAATGGGCATTGCTGGAGGGCCTAACTTCTGACGAGAATCGGGGGTAGCTTCAGCGGCGTGCGCTGGAAGGCGCGGCAGACGGTGCAAGCCGCAGGCCGACGCGCCAGCCGGGCATAAGGTGATGCAGACGGCGTAAGCCCGAAGCTCATCGCGAGCCTAGACGCAGAAGCAAGTCCGATTGACCTGCATGGTCACCACATCTTAGACGCCAGGAGCTTCGGTTCCTGGCGTCTTCGTTTTTACGGCACTTTTTCTTTCTGACATGGTTCTTGATGGGATGTGCGGAATTGCCCTGTAAGCACATGGGCTTCGAGATGGACCGGAAGGAAAAGTGTTTGCGGGTGAATTGCGCGTCGCCCCTATGGGGCTGGATGGATTTTGAGGGAACTGCAAACCCAGGGTTCCGTCCGCCATGGCGTATTCACCCTGGGGCTGTTGTCGATGGCTCCCTATGGTGGAGCAGGCTTACTCTCTTCCACAACTCTCTACGTTCAGCCTCCCTCCAGGAGCAGCTGTTTGCGACGATGCCGACTCGATCTGGTCCGTGAACTCGCACTACTTCGACGCAGTGGAAGCAGCGGTGGTTCCAGCCTTCGAAAAGCTGCGGATATAGATCACGAGGTTCCACACGTCGTCGTCTTTGGCGCGGGCCGGATCCTCAGGTGGCATCTTGTCTTTGCCGGTGCGGATCATGTTGAAGAGCTCGCCATCCTGCTTGTCGGCAAGCGCCTTCGGATCGGTCCAGTCATCGAGAGTGAGACTCATGCTGGTGGCGAGGTCTGTCTTGCCGTTGCCGTTGTCACCGTGGCAGACGGCGCAATCGATCTTGTAGAGATTTTTGGCCTTGGTCTGCGACTCCGCTGTGGGCTTGACGGGGTTCTTGGCGGACGCAGCTACGGCGGCGGGCGCCTGGCCCGGTGGCAGCGCGGCGAGAACGGCAGGCGCAAGTGTAAGGGGAATCCCTGCGAAAAGAAGCAGAATCGGCTTCAGCATGTGAGCCTCCTTCTACGGATCCTTTGGAGCAGCGGATGTCAAATTACAGGCATCGCGTTGTGCCAGATTTTTTCTGCCACGAATTATAGGCCGATTTTCCCGGAAATGGACGTGCGCCGCAACACAAGGGTGCCCGGAGCCGCACTGGCTGGTTCATTGAAAGGGATGGAGGGAGCTATGGAGTCGATCCCGTGCTTCTGCAAAAAGCGCAGAAGGACGGGGCACGGAGCTCAACTCGCGGGAGGTTTTCTAATTATCGAGGCCTTCTCAACCGGTCTTTAGTGCATGGCTTCAGCGCCCGGTCCTTGGCCGGGGCGATTCTTGCTCAGCAGGAAGGCCAGAAGAATCAGGACGATCGACATCCAGGATAGTTCCATGTAGACATCCTGGTAACCCTGCATCTGCGCCTGCTGATTGAGCTGGTTGTAGAGTGAGGCCAACGCCATGCCGCCGCCGTTAGGTCCGCCGAACTGGCCACCTAAAAAGCCGGAGAGCGCTTGCAGATGCTGCTGGTAGCCGATTGCGCCCGGAACCATGTCCTGCTGCAGGTGCTGCTGGTGCCACATGGCCCGGCTGGTCACCTGCGCGTTGGTAATGGCAATCAGGATACTGCCGCCGATATTGCGGACGAAGTTGATGAGACCCGCAACCTGGTTGCTCTCCTCTTTGGGCATGCCTACGTACGCTGCGTTCGTGATGGAGATGAAGCAGAAGGGCAGCGGCAACATCTGGACGACGCGCAGCCACGAGGCTTCGGCAAAGCTCATCTGCAGGTTGGTGACAGCCGCAGCGTAACGAAAACTGAGCGTGAAGAGGATGAATCCGCAGACGGTGAGCGTGCGGGCCGAGATCTTGCTGGTGGCAAAACCGGCAAGGGGCATCATAATGAGCAGGGCGACGCCGCCTGCCGTAAGCGCGAGGCCCGCCGTGGTGGCGTTGTAGCCGAGCAACTGCTGCGTGAACTGCGGCTGCAGCACGGTGTTGGCGTTGAGCACGCCGCCCACGAGCATCATCAGAAAACAACAGATGGCGAAGTTCTTGAACCGGAAGAGCCGTAGATTGATGAGCGGGTTTTTGATGTTCCACTCGCGCACAACCAGGCCCACCATGCCGAAGATGAACATGAAAGCGAAAAAGCGAATGAAGTTGGAGGCGAACCAGTCGTTTTCCTCGCCCTTGTCGAGCATGATCTGCAGGCCGCCCATGGCCAGAGTCAGGAAGGCGAGGCCAAGATAATCCATGTTGCGCAGGCGCGAGCGGTCGGGCTTGATCCACGGTGGATCTTCGACCAGACGAGTCACGAGGAAGAAGGCAAGAATGCCGACCGGAATATTGATGAAGAAGATCCAGCGCCAGGAGAAGTTGTCGGTGATCCAGCCGCCGAGCGTGGGACCAATCGAGGGAGCGAGCACGGCGACCAGTCCATAGAGCGCGAAGGCCTGGCCGCGCTGATGCGGCTCAAAAGAGTCGGCCATAATGGCCTGGGCCATCGGCTGCATGCCGCCGCCGCCCGCTCCCTGGATGACGCGAAAGAGCAGCAGCATGGGCAGCGTGGGCGCGGCGCCGCAAAGGAAGCTGGCAATGGTGAAGACGGTAATGCAAAAGACGAAGAAGTTGCGGCGGCCCATCAGGCTCGAAGCCCAGCCGCCCAGCGGCAGAACGATGGCGTTCGAGACCAGATAGCTGGTGAGCACCCACGTGCTCTGGTCGGTGCTGGCGCCCAGTGTGCCCGCGATGTGGGGCAGAGCCACGTTGGCGATGGAGGTGTCAAGCACCTCCATGAAAGCCGCCAGAGCCACCGTCATGGCAATCAGCCAGGGATTGACGCGCGGCTTCCAGCGCACGCTCTCCGACGCATTGGGATTTTCCATATGCGCAGGCCTCTGCGGCGCTGGCTTGCCGGAGATGCCAACCGGGGCGGGCAATGCAGATGCGTTGTCGGACAAACGTCTTCTCCCTTGGCTTTAAAAAATCTTTTCTTGGAATAACCGGGGAATACGGCACTGCGGCGCCGCATCGGCATCGGGCAAAAACTACGCTGTTCGGCGTAGCTGACCCGCTTCTCAATAGATTCACTTACCTGGAGCTGCGGTGCAAGGATTGGCGGTCTGGAAATGCGAAGGTGAAGAGAAAGAAAAATCCGGCAGCCTGTAACGGCCGCCGGATCTGTGAGGACGCGGTTTATTGTACTTCGGCCATCTCTGAGCCCATTACCAGCACCTGCTGCGGAGCATCGATCTTGGCTCCGTGCACGTCGGCTTTGAGCTTGAAACTGGCCACCTGCGATTTGCCCTTCGAAGGAGCCATAAAGCTCAGTTCGTACTGGTTATTAAGCCTGCGGTCGATATCTTCAAAGTACGGCTGGAAACTGACCGGGTTGCCATAGCCCTGCCAGTAGTTGTTGCCACCTGTGGCCTGGGTGAGCTGAGTTAACAAATTCTGCCCGCTGTTGGTCGCGGCCATGCTGCGATCGACCCGGCCGATGTTCTGCCAGTAGATCGAGTAAACCACCAGCTGGGCCCGCACAGAGTCCTGGATGGCAGCCTGCAGATACGGATCATTCGGATCGTAGTGCCGCACGCCATCGTAGTAGTCGACGCCGTCGGTGATCATCACTACTTCACGCCGCGCCTGGCGATTGTTCGAGGGCCAATGATGCGCCAGGTCAGAGAGGCAGAAGTAGGGGCTGGCGCTCACGCCCGGAACACCGCCGGTGATGCGCAGGCCGCGCAGGGTCGCACTGCGGTCAGTCGTGAGCGGACCGGTAAGCGCTGCCTGGCCGTTCTGCATGTAGGCAAGCGTGGCACTGGTGTTGGCGGGCAGGCTTTGCACAAACCGGGTAATCTCCTGCATCTGAGTGCCGAGACTTGTGCGCGCTGCGCCATCGATCAGGATCACCAGCTCAACCGGTGAATTCGGACCAAGCTGCTGCACACGCGTGATCTGTGTGTCCTTGCCGTCAACCTTTGCATTCAGATTCTGCGGCGAGAGATTCGGCGCAGACGCATTCTTGTCGGGGAGCACGGTAATGATGGCCTGTCCCTGGCCCTGCTGATTCTCTGAAGCTGCGAATGCGGGCGCTGCCGCAAGCAGTGATCCAGTCAGCAATCCAGACATTGCCAGAACTGCGAGTTTGTTTGATTGTTTCGAGATCATGGGGTTTTCCTCCTTGAGGCGCCCGCGCGTAAACAGCAGCCGCGAGCCCAAATCGCCTCGACTGCATTTCTTTAGATGAAAGAACAGGGGGATCGGCAACAAGTTGCGCGAGCAGATCAAGAAAGTCTATGAGCTGACGAAAAAAGAACAGAATTTGCAATTTAGCGGGTATTTGATGAGGAACCGGTGACAATCAGGCGTTGTTGGCCGTCAAATACTGAATTGCATTCGAGAGCAATCTGCGGTGTAAGGTTGCATGCATGCCTGTGATGCGATGAAAGAGCAGACGGCGACCCTGGCCAGAGAAGGCAAAGGTGCCTGCGCCGATCTTGCGATCGTGGTCGCGGCTGTAGGCGGCGATGATCTCCAGGCCGTCTCCAGAGACGATGAGGCCGTTTGAGTCGGAGCCTTTCACCTGGTACTCGATGCTCATGGCGCGATCGACCGGCAGGCCATCATAGACAGGATGCTTGCGCACAAAGAACCAAGTGCCCATCCATGAGGCGCGTGAAGAACCAACCATGCCCGCAAACTGAAAGCCCGCAGCCGAGGCGAGCTGCGCACCCGCGCCCGTAGCCTGGCCATCGTTGGTGCAAACGGTGAAGAGCGGAGTACCAGAGGTGAACGCCGCGACAATCTCATCAGGAAGCAGCGTGGGCGGAATCGACAGGCTGCGCTTGTCGGCGCCTACATCGTCCGTGCTCACTGTATCGGTTGGCTGCCTGGTTGCGGGCGAGGCGATGATGAGGTCGTACTTGCGGCCGGGCGTGAACGGTAAAAAGACGAGACCTGGAATGGCAGAGAGTTGCGCAGTGATCTCGTCGGCGAGACCATGCGTGGCGATGCGCAGATTCTCGAAGCGATGCGGCGTTGGATCGACCACCCAGATCTGCCGCGTGTGAGCTGAAGCCGGGTTGCCGGCGAGTGAGAAGTGCGTCGTCCACACGCCTTCGCGGTCGAGCTTGGGGCTGAACGCGCTCCGCTGCACCAGATACGAAAGCTGATCGGGCACGAACTCGGGTGCGTCATACGTATCGACCGTATGGCTCACGCCCGCAGGATCGGTCATGGCAAACGCGAGTTTGCCATGCACGGGACGATTCGAGTCGTTGAGCAGATACAGATCAAAATCAATCTGGCCGCCCAGTGCGGCTACGAGCGCCTTCTGCTTCGCTACCGGCCGCACAGAGAGAAGCGACAAGCGGATGGGATCGGGATTCGACTTGTAATCGCGGAAGTTGTCGACCAGACCGGAGTGATTTTCCATCGCAGTCGATTCCCATCCGCTAATGGTCGAGTAATCATTCGCGTCGCAGATGCGGATGTTCTCGAGAAACTGTCCCCACGACTCGTACGCGCGGCGACCGATGGACTGAAAGAGGTCGCTCGCCCTCGGAAACGCTTTGCGAAATCCCCACGTGTCGAGAAATTCTTCGTAGACGGCAAGCAGTTCCTGGTGATCGGCGAGATCGTAGCTCTTTCCTCCATGCGTCATGATCTGACGAACAAGCTGTTCATGATCATCAATCGACGCAGCGCCCTTCATCTCGCCCCACTCCACGATTTCGGTCTTGTTCGTCGAGTGATAGAGGAAATCATTCACGTTGACGTAGTGAGCGTCCTGCCATACGTCGGAAGGCGGACCCTGATGTTCGTCCCACCAACCGCCGGCGCCGCCTTCAGCCGACGTACGCAGATGATCGCTGTACGGTTCGATCCATGCCTGCGCGGCGCGCGAGGCGAAGCCATCATTGGCGACAATGGTCCGGCTCGGGTCTTCCGCGTGCATGCCGCGCAGGATGCGCGCAAGATTCGGATTGTTCAGATCGGGCCGCGCTTCGTTCTGCAAGATGTACTCGATCACCGACGGATGGCTGCGATAGGCGCGGATCATGCCGATGATCTTGGCTTCCATGTAGCGATTGGCAAAGTCAGGCGGCGCATCGGCGCGGCCCACGGCCTGGTAGCCGCCGCCGGGTTCGAGCGCGCGCAGCAGCCCACGGCGATCCTGGACAGCGAGCACTTCTTCTTTGGCAAGATTGCGATGAAAGTTGAGGCAGTTGAGATTGAAGTGCTTCGCGACGGCGACTTCTTTCTCTGCGAGCTCGGGCGTTGGCCAGAGACCGTTCAGCGCCCAGTAACCCCAGGAGATCGCGGTGTAAATACGCACGCGGCGGCCGTTGAGGCGAAAGAATGCATTCGTGCCGATGCCATCCGGCGCGAACCAGCGAAAGCCGAAGTCGACACTGCGCGTTGCGTGAGTGGCGGCGCTCGTCCATCGCGCGGTCATGCGGTAGAGATGCGGCGTGTCGAGATCCCAGAGGTGTGCGGTAGGACACGTCAGCTCAGATTGAAATGCCGCGGTCTGATTGGCATCAAGCGGAGCGGCAATCTCACTATGCGCCAGTTCGCGATTCGTTGCCGGATCAACAATCGCAAACCGCAATCGGCCGTTGCTCACCGCAGCGCCGGTGTTTTCGATCTCGGCGTGCACGGTGACTCGTCGCGCCTGTGGCGTATTCAACACCCAGCTATCGCGGATGCGCGCAGGCCCATGAGCGCTTAGCGTGAGCGCACGATCGAGTCCGCCGAAGCCATGGCTCTTCTGAAAGGTCGCATTGCCCCAGGTGAGCCGGTTGCCATCGACCCAATCGAGACGTCCGCCGGGATTGGTAATGCGGATCGCCAGCTGATTCGTCTCGCCGGGATGGGCCGCCTCCGTAACATCACACTCGAAGGGAAGCTCTTCGAGAATCGAATAGCCGACGAGCTTTTGATTCAGATAAACCTCAGCACGATGACGCGCTCCGCGAATACGCAGCACGATGCGTTTGCCTTTGAACGCCGCAGGAATATCAAGAGGACGCCACCACCACGAGACACCGTAGTACGCGCCGTTCTTCACTTCATCATCAGTGGTTTCGAAACGATACTCGTCGTGATAAGGACGCAATCCCTGGAGGGCCCAGAAGTACTGTTCGACCGTTGTCGGCAGCGTAACAGGAATTCCAAGCGTGGCATCGAGCACCTGCCAGCCTCCCGTCGGCGTATTCACCGGCAGCGTATCGAGATGAACGTCTTCGGGCAGAAAGATGGAGTCGTTCTTCCATTCGGCCTGCTGATCGGGCCAGAGCCGCCAGCCACTGTCGGGAATGGCGAGTGCGTCTCCATCGTGAGAAATAGAGGATGCAGCGGGCTGCTCAGCAGGAGCGAGAGGAAGATGGCTCGCGACCAGCGCCGCGGCTGAGCCTTGAAGAAATTTTCTGCGATTGAAGATAGAGCCGGCGTCGCTTTCCATTTTCTTTCCGTTTGGATGAAGACGAGTGACCAGATTAAGGTCTGACCAGTCACGAGCGAGTATAGCAGCGGCGATGCTGGAAGCCGCTGCACAAGCTAAGACGCCCTTTCGTCCGATTGCTGGACGGCAGTATACCCTTAAGGCAAGACCATGGCGTCTGCTTCCTCAAGAGCACAACTTCAGCGCGGCATTGAGGCCTTTGCCTCGCGCGATTTCAGGCGCTATCAACTGGCGCGCATGATGGCGATTCTAGGAGCTGAGGCGCAGTCCGTGGCTGTGGCGTGGCAGGTCTATTCCATCACGCACAGGGCCATCGATCTTGGCTACACCGGGCTGGCGCTGTTCCTGCCGGGACTGCTCTTTCTATTGCCTGCAGGCCATGTAGCCGACCGCTTTGACCGGCGCCGCGTCATCCTGATCTGCTACTCGCTGCAAATGCTCTGCACGCTGTCGCTCGCGGTGCTGGCGTACCACGCGACGCAGAATATTTTCGAAATCTATGCAGTTTTGTTTTTGATTGGCTCGGGCAGAGCCTTCTCCGGGCCGGCAAGTTCCGCTTTGATTCCACACCTGGTACCGGAAGAACACTTCGTGAATGCCGTCACGTGGGGCGGCGCTGTCTTTCAGCTTGCCAATATCACCGGCCCGGCAATCGGCGGACTGCTCTACACCTTTCCGCTCGCGCGTTTCGCACCTGGAGCTGGGCTGGAGGGCGCAGGCATCGTCTATCTCTTCACGCTGGGGACGCTCGTGTGGTTCGTGGTGCTGGTGAGCACGCTGCATGTACGGCCCGGCCGGATGGAGCATCGCGAGCTCTCGCTCGATGTCCTGCTGGCAGGATTTCGGTATGTGAGTCGTGCCTCGATGTTGCTGGGCTCGTTTTCGCTGGATCTTTTTGTGGTGCTGCTGGGCGGGGCCACGGCGCTGATGCCGATCTTTGCGCATGAGATTTTGCACCAGGGCCCGCGCGGCTTGGGCATGTTGCGCGCAGCGCCTGCTTTCGGAGCGGTTGCGATGTCGCTGGTGATGGCGCGGTATCCGCTGCGCCGCCAGACGGGACGATGGCTCTTTATCTGCGTCTCGATCTTCGGCGCGGCCACGGTCATCTTCGGACTCTCACGCACGCTGTGGCTTTCTCTCGCTTCGCTCGCGATTGCCGGCGCAGCCGACACCATCAGCGTGATTGTCCGCGGATCGATTTTGCAGCTCGCCACGCCGCCCGAGATGCGCGGCCGCGTGAGCGCTGTGAATTCGCTCTTTATCGGCGCATCCAACGAGCTCGGTGAGTTTGAGAGCGGATTGACGGCGCAGTGGTGGGGCGCGGTACGCGCCACGGTGATCGGCGGAATCGGTGCGCTGGCCGTGGCCGGGCTGTGGGCGACGATCTTTCCTGGCCTGCGCAAAGTGGATCAACTGACCGCCGAGTCTCTGCTGGCGCAGGTGCCGACGGAGGATGCTGCTCCACAGTCGTGAGAGATCTACTCCTTCGCGCAAAGGACGGACGGCGAGCCATTGGATTCACATCATCGGCAGAGCCATCCGCCATCGACAACGAGCAGATGCCCATGCACGTAATTGCTGGCCTCTGAGGCAAGGAAGACCGCTGCGCCGCCCAGATCAGAAGGCTCGCCCCAGCGGCCTGCCGGAATTCTTCCAAGAATCGAGACCGACCTCACCGGATCAGAGCGCAGCGGTGCGGTGTTATCTGTAGCCATGTAACCCGGTGCTATGGCGTTCACATTGATTCCCTTGCTGGCCCACTCATTGGCAAGCGCCTTTGTGAGCTGCCCTACCGCTCCCTTTGAAGCAACGTAGCTGGGAATGAGAAGACCGCCCTGGAACGACATGAGCGAAGCCGTATTGACGATTTTTCCACGACCCTGCGCGAGCATCTTGCGCCCGGCATACTGGCTGAGAAACCAGACAGCGTTGAGATTCGTGGCAATGACCTCATCCCAAAATTCCTCGGAATGTTCCGCTGCGGGAGCGCGGCGGATGGTGCCGGCGTTGTTGAAGAGGATGTCGATAGAGCCGAATGCCTCGACTGTGTCATCCACCAGCATGCGGCAGACAGCTTTATCGCGCACGTCGCCGGGGCGTACGAGCATGCGGACGCCGGTCTTCTCCACCTCCGCGATGACTTCGTCGTGCACTTTGTCGTAATTGTGCAGAGTCACATTTGCGCCGGCCTGCGCGAGCGCAATAGCGATACCCGAACCGAGGCCCTGCCCCGATCCGGTAACCAGCGCATTTTTGCCCTTGAGGCTGAAGAGATCGAGGATCGGCATTGCGAGCTACTCCTGGATTTCGAATTGTTTTGGGCTTGGTTGAAGAATCGAACGAAATTGTACAGGGCGCAAACCCCAACCGAATGTGCGCGGAAGCACACTTTGCGCGGGCGCGGTGGGAGGGTGCGCGCATCGCCCCCCGCCGCGTTGACCCTGCCTGGAACAGTTGATAGACTTAATTTGCGGGGTGGAGCAGCCCGGTAGCTCGTTGGGCTCATAACCCAAAGGTCGGTGGTTCAAATCCACCCCCCGCAACCAACCAAATTCTTTTTAAAGAGCCTTGATCGAGTCTATGGCGAAAGCTGCGGATTCTCAGGCAAAACAGTTACCGCAACTCTTTTCGGTGATAGCAATCCACCTCAGATACGAGTCGCGAATGAGCTCTCTGCGCCGGCTGCTGAATTCGCTAAGGGTACAGCAAAAATCGAGATCACATTGCAGGTTGCTCTGGGTCTGCGTGTTTCAAAGGTGACGGCCTATAACCCGACGTATGCCAGCATCGATGCGCATTGTTTCCCTTCAGCCGGTCCATGCGGGCGCACGGTATAGACTCCGATGACGGCGGCGAAGATGAGGGTCTCCGCGCAATGAACGATGAATGGATCGAAGGAACCGTCGGGGCTCTCGACAATCACCTCGCTGCCTTCAACGAGATTCAGCACATGCACCGTGCCGCGCGTGTGGTGATGAACGGTTGCGCTATCAGGGCAATGAGCAGATGGTTTCGCAAAGCGGCGTCAGACGAACAAGTCAGGATATCGATTAACGCTACGGGATTCGCATCCGACACCGCGGCTATTCCATATGTGGGAGATCCCCAATGCCACGGGTCGAGTGCGGATAATTGACGGAAATTGGGCGTCTTATTTTATCCAGATCGCATACTTTCCTGATGCACCCGCCGTCACCGGCGCTGTCGCCTGAATGGCAGACCACCAAGCTCACTAACGCGAGATACGCCTTCCGCAACGCAGAGTGCGGAGATATCCCCGATGCGTTCACCTAATCCCGCTGGAGTTACGATGCATCCTTCTGCACTTTGCGGAAGAGCTTCGCGCCGCAACACGGCGAGCGCCGGATCAAGCAACAGGCTTCCGAGGCGAAGCGCAAGGCCGCCAAGAATGATGCGCTCGGGATTCAGGATGTCGACGAGGATCGCGAGCGCGTGCCCGAGCTTTTCACCCGTGTGCTTCACGATTTTCTGCGCAACCGCATCGCCGTTTACGGCCGCCACGCCGATATCTTTTGCAGTCAATCGGCCCGCGGCATTCAAAGGCGCCAATTGAGTCTCTTCACCGGATCGGAACGCGGCGGCGATTCTCTCCTGTGCGTATTGGGTCATGCCCCAGCCGCTCGCCCATCCCTCGACAGAACCGGCCTTGCCATATCCAACCGGTCCTTCGTTTGTGAGCCTTACGTGTCCGATCTCGCCAGCCATTTCCGTGGCTCCACGGTAAAGCTCTCCGTTGAGAATCAGGCCTGCTCCAAGGCCGGTACCCAAGGTGAGGAAGATCAGATTGTTGCAGCCCTTTCCTGCACCGTAGCGATGTTCGGCGACAGCACAGGCGTTTGCGTCATTCTCCACAAGACAGGGTGCGTTGAACCAATCTTCGAGAGTCTGTTTGATCGGAATATCGATCCAGGACTGCAGATTGGGTGGAGACTTGATGATTCCCCGAACTCGATCAAGCGGACCTCCACAACTCACGCCAAGTTGAATCGAGGAGGAGCCGCCATGCCGCTCCAGTGCGAGTTCTATGTGTTGCTTGATTTTCTCGATCGACTGTTCCGGCCCGAGATGCTGTAACGTCGAGAACTCTTCCCGATAGAGAATGCGAGAGGGGTCTTCAGCGACGATAACGGCTGTCTTCGTTCCTCCGATATCTACACCAACGAGCATTCAGACTCCTCGGGCTGCGGGCGTTTGCGCACAACGCAGCATAGCCGGTTCTACTCTTCGAGCGCGTTTACTTCAGATACTTTTCCCGTCCTGGGGTTCACTCTGAGCGTTTTGATTTCGAATGGCCTGAACTCGCCCGTCCACGACGTATGCGCAAATCGCAAATCGATATGTGCCTTCGAAGAGAGGCCATCTGTTTCATAGGCTCGAACAATCAAGTCGTCTCCGTCTTCGGCCAATTTCACTGCCGACACGATGATGTCCGCAGCATCAACGGACATGAAACTGTCAGATTCGGGCCGCGTTCCGGGATGAATTCCCTGGTAGATGATCGGTATCTCTGTTACCAGCTTTTCGGAGATACGAGGCAGCTGGGCGCCTTGCCAGTTGCCGGCATGAGGCACGAGCATCATACGGAAGTTCTGCACTCCCTGATCCATCCACAGGTAGTCTTTGTCTGCATCCAGGGTACGCGGCTCATGATGGGCGAACACTGCCGAGCGTGCCACAGAGATCCGCATCTCGCTGCCGTCAACGCTGTAGCCATATTTTGCGTCGTTCACTAGGCCAAGGCCGTAGGTCTTGCCGTCGGCTGTGCCCGTCACATCGATCCAGCGCTGCCCTGGATCTTCGTCGCCATGCGTTTCACGCTCCATAGCGCCGTATGCAATTTCGTAAGTTGCCTTTGGCTGATCCACATTCACCGGGAGGGCGAACTTGAGCATTTTCTGGTGCTCATGCCAATCCAGGCTGACCCGAATCTCAACATCGCGGCTATGCGCATAGAGCAGATAGTCAAGATTCAGGTGCGAAGCGCCATAGGCGTACTGCGCTCTCATCCGCACACGAAGCGGACCTGATTCGATCATCTTGATATTCTGCAGTGCGAAGCTGCCGATTTCATGATCGTAGGCGCGAACATGGTGGCTCCAGGTATCGCTCGGGTCGTCGATAACGATGGCGCGCATTCCACCGTTGTTGCGAACGTCTGCCCCGCGTAACACCTCGCGCTGGGCATCTTTGTCGAAGATCCCGATACTTCCATCCGCAAAAAAGCGAACCCTGAGATGCTCGTTCTCCATCTCGCTGTCGTTGATGTGGAGCGCCGAGTCTGACTGCGGCGTTGCGGTCTGTGCGGGGTGAAGCCTGATCTGCCGGTAGCCCATGGCAGGCACTTCTACATCCGCCGCGAGGCCAATTCGATCACTCACGGTGGTTGTCGCATCGATCCACTGGAATGGAATCGCGCGCCCTTCTTCGTCTTCCAAGACGGTCGGCGTCTTCGGATTCCAGCCGAGGTCGTATTCAATACGCATATCCGTCGTCCACGCATGCGGATTGAAAACCACCAGATATTTCGAAGCGGGATCGGTTGCAGGCACCTGCCATGCGAGCTTTTCGGCAGCAAGATACATTGCGTCGTGCGCGATATCCCGCGCACGGCCGAATCCTTCTTTGGCGGCCTCGAAATACGAGGGCAGCGTCGTGGCCGCGAGGCTGTCGTGAAATTGCAGCAGCAGCACCTTCTTCCAGGCCTTGGTGAGATCGTCTTTCGGATAACTCGCGCCCCACGCCACATGCCCTATGGCCGCCATCTTTTCGGCTGTCATCAGGACGGACTCGGTAGAGCGATTCAGCTTCTTCAGGTCTGACCCGGCGGTGTAGCAACCCACCGAATGATGCTGCATGTCATCTGCAACGGTGGGAATGTCGCGAAGGAACGCGGCCGTGCGAACTTCAGAGAAGTAGCGATCGGGCGTACTGAACAGGAGCTCGGGTGCGCCCTTCTCGCCTTGAATGCGATGAATGGAGCTGATATTCAGCTTGGTCGGGCCGCCGCCATGGTCTCCAATTCCATAGAACTCCATGTCATCGCGCACCGCCTGCCCGTGAAGCAGGTCGATTTCGCGCAGCATATGATTGCGAACATCGCCAGCGTCATCATAGGCGAGCGGAATACGGAACGTGAGCACCTTTGTGCCGTCGATGCCGTGCCACCAGAACAGGCTCGAAGGCAGCTGCTTTTCCGTGGCGTTCGGACGCATGAAGACATAATTCGGCATGCCCTGAAGCTTGAGGATCTGCGGCAGACTGCCGGTATGACCGAAGGAATCAGGATTGTAGCCGACCGTGGCCGTGCGGCCGAAGAGCCGCTTGAGCGTCTGCTGGCCATAAAGACCCTGGCGGATCAGAGACTCCCCGTTCGGTATATTGACGTCTGGCTCGATCCACCAACCGCCAACCAGATCCCATCGTCCCTCATCCACACGCTTCCGGATCTCCGCGAGCATGGCAGGATCGCTATCCGCTATCCACTCGTAAAATTGCGACGAACTGGTAGTCATGGTCACCTGAGGATCTTCTTTGAGGCGATCCAACGCGGAGCGGAAGGTACTATGGACTACGGAGTTCGACTCGGCAAGGGGCCAGAGCCATGGCACGTCGATATGCGCATTCCCGATCATGTGCAATCGGAGGCCGGCCGCGTCGGAGGGCCAAGCCTGACTCCCGGGCGAAGTCGCCTCCATGGCAGAGCTGGACTGAGCAGGTCTCGTGTTCTGTGAGAGACCCGCTTCCGAACCGAGAGCGACAAGGACAGCAGAAACGAATGAGATCAAACAGGAGCGAGTCGATTTGCCGAGCAGCCTGATCATTCGCATGTACCTCACGGGTCACTGCCGAGCAGGATCGCTCGTAAGCGTCAGGTATTTATTCTAAATTCGCTGTGGAATCGATTCCATTGCGCGATTTATCTGGACTATACGGAATCGAGATCAGACGTGTCAAGGAAGGAACTATAATCCTCTTCAAGCTTTCAGAGCACTCCCATAGGCCGTATCATTCTGAGATTCTGGCTGGGATTTCCCCGGAGTTTTGGCTTCGATGAACCGCACGCGCAAAAAGACGAAAAGTTCTGTGCCGGCTCTCGCGGATGTGGCGCGAATCGCCGGCGTGGGTTCCGGAACCGTGTCACGGGTGATTAACGGCGGTAAGAATGTAAGTCCCAAAACGTTGGCTCGAGTGCGCGCTGTGATGAAGCAGCTAGGCTATGAACCTAGCTACGCGGCGCGGGCTTTGAAGGGTGCGCCCTCCAATACGGTGGGCCTGATCGTGCCCACGGTCGCGGACCCCTTCTTCTCCGCGGCAGCCGCAGCGATTCAGGATGTTGCGGGACAGCACGGCAGGCTGGTGCTGTTGGCTTCCTCCGAAAACGATCCCCAAAAGGAGCAACAGGAAGTCAGCGCCCTGATCCGTCGCCGCGTCGATGGCTTGATTATTGCGCCCTCGCCGGGAAGCACGACAGGCCCGCTGGAGAATGCGTCATTTCCAGTGGTATGCTTCGATCGCCCTATCCAAAACTCACCTTTTACGACCGTGATGGCCGATAACTACGCGGGAGCGCGTGCCGCGACGGAGCACTTGATCGAAAGGGGCTACAAACGAATCCTATGCGTGGGGGGATACGGCGGCTTGCTTACAAGCCAAAGGCGTTTCCAGGCTCACAAGGATGTGATCAAGAGAGCGGGTCTGCCCTATCTGGCGGAGCTGAATGCCGAGGACTTTGTCTCCACTCAGTCGGCCATTCTGCGGCACGTTCGTGGTCCTGAGAGAGTGGATGCCATCTTTTCGACCAAGAACACCACGACCGTTTATATCTACAAAATTCTGCGAGAATTGGGCATCCGGATCCCGGGGCAGATCGGCCTTATCGGCTACGATGATTTCGAGTTGGCAGATGCGCTTGAGTCGCCCATCACTGTCGTACGACAGCCAATCACCCGCATCGCTACACGAGCTGCAGAGCTTCTGTTCGAAGAGATGATCGATCACAAAGAGCCCGCTGGAACAATCTCCTTCGACGTGGAACTTGTTTTGCGCAGTTCCTGTTGAGAGGTGCGCGTAAACTGAATCCGCACGTGTTTTCCTTGACCGTCTACACCTTTTAGAGCGACTATTTGAGTTCTGGGATCGATTCCACGCTTAAGTTGGTTGAGTCTCCAAGCGTCGGGCATCGATTGCGGTCAGCTATGGACGAGCGAGTGTCATCGTTTTCGCGGCGAGGATTTCTGCAGGGAGCTGCAGCCAGTCTCATTGCACCGCCGGACATTCAGGCTGCTCGCACCTCCTCGCCGGCCGCGAGTTCCGTCTTCGTCACGGCAGAACGGCCGGTCAAACTCTCGGAAAACCTGTTCATGCTGGCAGACACATGCAATGTGTTTGTGGTTCGCGACGGTGATCGGGGTGTTCTTATCGATTTTGGCTCAGGCAGGATTCTCGAATTTCTGCGGGAGCTCGGTGTCTCGGGCATTGACTACATCTTCCATACACATCACCATCGCGATCAGGCGCAGGGTGATCTCATCGCCAACGAACGCGGCATCCCCATCGCCGCGCCTGCGCATGAGAGACATCTTTTCGAAGATGTGGAGCGGCTCTGGGCCAGCCGCCGCATTTTTGACCTCTACCAGGTTCGGAACGACTTCTTCTCGCTGACCCAGAATGTGAAGGTGGCTAAACTGCTGCACGATTACGAATCCATAGATTGGAGAGGGCATTCGTTCTTTGTGCAGCCCACTCCAGGACATACGATCGGCTCGATCAGTTTGCTCGCGAAGATTGATGGCCGGCTGATCGCATTTTCAGGCGATCTGATGTACTCCGATGGAAAGGTACAGAATCTTTACGACCTGCAGTACTTTTACCAGGAACACGAGGGAGTAGATTTTTCGCTCTATTCACTCACAGAACTCATGAAGCTGCACCCTGCCCTGGTGTGCCCTTCGCATGGCCAACCCATCGGCGATCCGATGGTCGCAATGGAAAATCTGCGATCGCGGCTGCTGGATTGGTATCACTTCTGGAAACCGACCGGAACACCGACATACCAGTTCAAGGCGACGGAGGTAAGCCCGCACCTCATTGCCCATCCCCTGCCCACGTCGACCTTTTACGCGATCCTGAGCAAAAGTGGGAAAGCCATGCTGATCGACTACGGATCAGCGAGCTGGAACTTCTTCCAGAGCTTTCGCGACGCGATTGACACCTACGGGCGTATGCGCTTTGTCGAGCATAGCCTGGATGCGCTGCAGTCCCGTTATGGCGTAACCAAGTTCGACGTAGCAATCCCTACGCATATTCACGATGACCACATCAATGGATTCTCTCATCTCGCGCGCAAATACGGAACGCAGGTGTGGTGTCTCGATAACATGGTCGAGATATTCAATAATCCAAGGGGCCGCAATCTCGGATGCATCCTTGCTGAGCCCATCCATATTGAACGGACCTTTAAGGATGGCGACCAATTTCAGTGGGAAGAGTACACATTCACGATGATGCATTCGCCGGGGCACACGGATTATCAGATGGCGCTTTTTGCCACGATCGATGACACTCTTGTGGCCTTCACGGGTGACGCATTCTTCAATTACGACAAGGTGAGTCTGAGTCACAACCTGATTTACCGCAATGACATAAAGACCGGCGACTATCTTCGATCGATCAAAAATATCCAACAGATGCGGCCGCGCATGATTGCACCTGGACATGGAGAACCTTTCCTGATGACGGACCGGATGGTTCAGGATTTTGTCGAGCGCGTGCAGCGCCAGGATGAGATCTTTAAAACTCTCATCGCCGATCCCGCCACCGACATGGGCCTCGATCCATCATGGGTGCAGATCTATCCGTACCAGGCAATCATCCGACCAGAGGAGCCGCACAAGCTCGAGATTCGAGTGCGCAATCACTACGCGAAACCCATGCAGTTGGAAATTACGCTCGCTTTGCCAACTGGATGGGTAAGTACGCCGTCCAAAATTGCCCTCAGTGTGCCGGCAGGGTCAACGGGCACACATGCTCTCGATATAGTTATTCCGCGCAATGCATATCGAAGCGGTGAGCGCCGCGCCATTGCGGCCGACGTGGTGGCCAACGGAGTCTATCTGGGCCAGATCGCGGAGGCTACTGTGGACATGTGCGATGACAACAGCCTGCGCGTCACTCTTTGAGAAGATCTCGCCGTGAATCAAGAACGAAAGTTCATGCTATGCACACATCGCTAACCGCGCGCCGTTTGATTACCGATGGCGGACAGGTCGACTTTCCCGTACTTGAGATGGACGAGGAAGGTCGCCTGGTCAGTATCGGCACCGACCCCCAGGTGCTGGCGAACGAATCAACGACTCTCTCCAGCGCGCTGCTTGACATACATCTGCATGGTGCTGGCGGCGTTGACGTGACGAACGCCAGCCCGGCACAGATGCGTGAACTGACATCATTTCTCGCCCGGCACGGCGTCGGATACTTTTTGCCAACCACCGTTACTGCGCCTGTCGACTTTACGCTTCGGGCTCTGGAGCGAATCGCGAAAACGATCGATTCATCCGGAAGCATTGAAGGAGCAACTCCGCTGGGAATTCACATTGAAGGCCCGTTCCTTTCACACACAAAGAGAGGCATGCATCCCAGCGAACATCTTCAGGCGCCAAGCATCGAGTTGTTCGATCGATTGCAGTCCGCTGCCGGCGGACACATACGCCTGATAACCATTGCGCCCGAAGCCGAGGCAGGCCCATTCGTGACATCAGGATTCGAGCGAGTCTCCGCGCTTGATCTGATTCGTTACGCAAGCCGCCAAGGAGTCGCATGCTCTATCGGGCACAGCAACGCGCTGGCGAGTGAAGCGGTAGCCGCGATTGAGGCCGGCGCAGTCAGTGCGACTCATACGTTCAATGCCATGCGCCCACTGGATCATCGCGAGCCTGGCATTCTGGGGGTTGTGCTGCAGGATGACCGCATCTTTGCCGATCTCATCTGCGATGGTGTGCATGTCTCTCCGGAGGCGGTCCGCTTGTGGTGGAAGGCAAAAGGCGCGCAGCGCGCGATTCTGATTACCGATGCGCTGCCAGCGGCAGGCATAGGAGACGGGAATTTCAGGGTTGGAGATGCTTGGATCACCGCGCATCAGGGACGCGCACTCGTGTCGCGGGATTTGGCTCAAGGCACGGAGACTCTGGCAGGCTCGGTTTTGATGCTCCCCCAGGCAGTAAAAAACTTTGTGGACTTCACTGCGGCCGAGATAAAGGATGGGCTGCGCCTTGCATCGCACAATCCCGCTGCTATGTTAAAACGCTCTGACGTGATGCGCCTTGAGCCCGGCTCGCCAGTCAATCTGACGCGATGGGATGAAGCCGGCAATCTCGTCACGACTTATCTTCGGGGACTCGAAGTTAAGCGATAGGTCTCGGCGAGGACGCGCGAGTGTGCGCAGACAGGCGCACAAGGGAAGACGGATGGCAACTTCAAGAAGACGCTGGTCAGAGCGGCATGTCTACTACACGCTGGCCGGAACAGCCGGGGATATTGAATCGATCCGCAAGCTGGCTAGGTGCTGGCTCGACAAGGGTGCTGCATGCGCCAATCCCGCCGGCGTTGAGGATCTGCTTGAGGCGATACTGCCGGTTTCCAAAAAGAACGAAGCCGGACAGTCAACTGTCCGGCTTTGCAGTTAAAGTTGCCTGGGCTAGAAATTGAACTTGAAACCAAGCTGCACCTGGCGGCTGATGTTGGACTGCGAGTTCGCAATCGTGCCGAAGGCCGAGCCGGTCACCGTCGTGTTAGGTCCGCCGGGGATCCAGGTATTCGTTACATTGAATGCTTCCAGGCGGAACTGTCCGCTGTAGCGCTCAGTAAAGTTGAGAGCTTTGATCAACGAGAGGTCCGCGATAGGCGCGCTCGGATTGCGGATCGCGCCTGTATAGAAGCCGCTCACGCGATAGTCCAGATTGGCGCTATTGATCACCTGCCATACGGGAGCACAGCTGGATGTTTTTCCCTGCGAGGTGATGGCGCCTGCCGTGTAGGTTCCGTTCGCGCTGTTGAAGGTTGGCGCCAGTTGGACGCATGGATTGAACCACGTAGTGCGGTTCTTGGTGGCCGCATCCGGGCTGCTAATCAGGTTGGCATTCGATGGTAAATTCACTGGCGTTCCCGACTGGATGGTCTCGATCAGGTTGAGCTGCCACCCGCCGGCAAGCAGTTCGAGCGAACGGTTCGCATTCGACAGTAGTTGATGGCCATGGCCGAATGGAAGCTCATAAAGCGCCGAAATTACGAGGCGCTGCGGCCGATCACTCGAGCCGATGGTTTTGGTGGGAGCCGGGTCTTGAGGATTCAGGAAGGACAGCGCTTCTTCCGCCTTGGACCACGTGTAAGCACCCATGATCGAGAAGCCGTTGGTGTAGCGCTTCTCGATGAGAAGTTGAGCCGCGTTGTACCAGAGCTTGCCGACGGACTCCTGACCATAACTAATGCCGAGAAACTGCGGATACGGCAAAAGCAACTGCTGACGCGAGACTGTGGCGCCATTCAGGTTCGTGTTCGGGATCTGATTCGCAAACGGATTGCTCACCGCGGCACCAACGTACTGCGAAGCTGTCTGGTACGTCCCGTTGCTTCCAGTCGCGGAGTTCGTCACCGTCTGACGAACTGAAGCGATCTGGCCGCTGCTCAGCACGTTGAGGTTGCGAGCACCGCCCGCCTGATTGTCGTTGGTGTTGATGTACTGGGTGTGCATTCCCACGTAGGACATGTCCACCTTCACATTCCAGGGAAATTGCTGCTGCACGCCGACTGACCACTGATCTGCGCGCGGAATCTTTCGGTTTGTATTGTTGTAAATGATGCTCTGACCAAGGAAGGTCGAGAGGCCGAGCGAGCTTCCCTTCGGCTGCAGAACCGATGGGAAGGGATCGGTCAGCGGTGGGGCAGCAGGGTTGTTGCCGCGAGGCTGGTAGAGATTCGCCGTCGATCCACCCGCAATGTTGTTGGGCACGTAGGCGGTGTCCTGAGCAAAGCCTTGCGCTGCGCCGAAAGCTGCTTCAGGCAGATAGAAGATGCCATAGCCACCACGGACCAGCGTATTCGGGAAAACCTGGTACACCGCTCCAATGCGCGGCTGCACGTGACCATACTGCGTGTTGAACGCAGACACAGGCTGGCCTCCAGTTCCTGCAAAATACAAGCCGCCGGTAAGTTTCTGGCAGGCTGGGCACACGCCCGTACTTGCTGAAGCCGCAGCCGAAGCCAGCGGCGAAGCGTCTGTCGTGTCGAAGCCGCGGTTCATGCGATTTTGCGACTCCGCCGGAGATCCTTCAAGGTCATAGCGGAGCCCAAGATTCAACGTAAGCCTCTTTGAGAGCTTCAGATCGTCCTGGACGTAGTATCCCTGATACCACCACCGATAGAGCAGGCGCGGCGTGTAAGAGATGATGCTGGTGATGCTGCTATTCGATGCGGCCGGCGCTCCCAACAACAAGCTCGCCAACGGAGAACCGGACGTGCCGTTGTACGCAGCCGTCGGGTTCGCCTGCGTGAAGTTAGCAGTGAATGCGAAAGCGCCGCCACCATAGACGAACGAACCGCCGCCAGTGCCGAAGGCGATGTTGCGAATGTCGCCGCCAACGTGGATCGAGTGTCTGCCGTAGAGCATCTCGAGGCTGGGCTGGAATCCAATCACTGTGCTGATACCATAGCGGGGATTGCGTGTGCCCGCATCGGGAATGTTGCTCTGATTGCCCATGCTGATACGCGGAGGCACGGGAACAAAACGCTCCGAGCCGAAGTTCTGGCTGAACCCGAGCTTTGTAACATCGAAGCCATATACGGTGGAGCGAGCCACATTCTCGGTGTAACGAGCCAGCGAACCGCGCAGGTCTAGGATTACGCGCGGCGACAATGCGGTGATGCTGTCGAGCACTGCGCTGTCATTGCTCCGGGCAAGTGGGTCCTGCGCGTCGTACAGCGGACCTGTGAAGTTATACGAACCATGGTCTACCTGGTTTCTACGGCCATGTGCGTAGCGAACGTACAGCCGTTCCTTCTCACTAAAGTTGTGGTCCACGCGGGCAAGAAAATTCTTGAAATGATCTTCGCTGGTGTTCGAGCCGGTGCTGTAGTTATTGACCAGCAATCCGCTGCCCACGTTTGGCTTCGGATATGCATTCGCGATTTGGCCGCCTGGACTGACCGACAGACGCGATTGTGGAATGATGTTGTTTGGAAATGCGTTCCGAATGCAGCAGTTTCCATTCGCGTCCAAACGGGTGCTCCAGGGATCGTAGATCGTCGGTTCACCTGCCGCTGAAAAATCACCCTGGCGCTCTGCAAGAGTCGGAACTGTCGTGAGTGTCGGGGTCGGCTGCACCTCATGATAGTTCTCAAAGGAGGCGAAGAAGAACGTCTTGTCTTTGCCGTTGTAGTGAGGGAATCTTACCGGCCCGCCCGCAGTTCCGCCCCAATCGTCAAGCGTATGGCCACCCAGATTCGCATGCGTGACAGGGTCAAGCGAATACCGTGGCAACCCGGCAATCTTATTGGAGACGCTGTTGGCGTCCAGCTGATAGCGGCGCAGGAAGTCGTAAACATCGCCGTGGTAATCGTTCGTACCCGCCTTCGTAGAGACGTTGAAGACGCCGCCACCGGTCCGGCCATACTGCGCGTCGTAAAAATTGTTGACGATCTTGAATTCCTGGGTCGCATCCACGGAAGGGATGTAGGCGACATTCAAATTCGCGTGCGAACGATCGCCCGCCACATCGGACACCGCATCATCGGGAGCGCCATCAATCAGGAAGGAGTTGGACTGGCGAAGGCCACCGTTGATTGAAAAGTTCGCATTATCGCCGTTGTCAAACGGGCGCTGGAAGGAAGGATTGCCTTGGAATTGAACACCGGGAACGAGCTGAGCCAGCATGAACGGGTTCCTGCCAACCAGAGGCAATTTTTCAACGTGGACAGAGTCGATGAGTTCGCCGCGGGTCGCGGAGCCGGTCTCGAGCAGCGGAGCAGTATCCGTCACAGTGACGACTTCGCTCGTTCCGCCAATCGGCAGGCTAAGATCGATCGCCAGTTTGTCTCCAACGTGCAGAATCACATTCGTCTGCTGTGCGGTCTTGAACCCATTTGCATTCGCGGTCAACGTGTAGTTGCCGGGGATCAGAAATGGAATTGTGTAATTTCCGTCGTCGGCTGAATTCACTTCCGTGACCACCCCGGTAGCGGTGTTGGTCACACTCACCTTGGCCCCGGGAACCGCCGCCCCACTGGGATCCTGGATGCGTCCGCTCAAGGTCGCTCGCGTCTCCTGGGCACTGAGAAAAGTCATCCCGCAAAAGGTTACGAGTATTGCGATGACGACAAAAAGCAGGTTGCGCTTAGAAGCTTTTGACATGTGTTTGCCTCTCGAATGCATCTGGTCTCTTAGAACAGGCGATTAGAATCGGTTCCAATTCTTAAGACATAAACAATGCGGCAAGCCGCACATACCTGTCAATGGGTTTTTCCGCGTTTCCCGTATTCTATTGATATTGAAAGAGAAAAACGCGTTAAATCTGGATCGAAAATCGGCCGTTGATCTGCTCTTGAAGAGAATGGGAATCGATTCCAATTCAATGCCTAGGAACAATCACTAAGACAGCAGGGCGCGTCGAGCAATTGCTCGCCCACGCGGCAGCCAAAACTGCGATTCCTCGCATTACGAAGAGTATGGCGGACTCGCGATCAAGTGGCGAGGATTCCGAGCTTAGCGCAACGTTTCGAGATATTGAGCAATCTCGCCTGCGTCGGCTGGAGTGACTCCCATCTCCGGCATGGCAGTTCCAGGATGTGCCTGGTGAGGATGTTGAATCCAAGAGGCGAGATTTTGTGGAGTGTTCGGTAGTGTTCCTGCGATGTAGGTTCGTACACCCATTCGATCGAGTGGCGGTCCGACGGTAGCATGTGCCCCCGGAATACCCGGAATCGTATGACAAGAACCGCATCCGTAATATTGAATGTGCTCGCCGCCTCGCTGAGCAGCGCTGCTTTCAGTCTGGTGGGAACACCCCGCGATCACCACTGAGAATACGAGGAGTGCAAGGAGTTTCGTCATGCACGCTCCTTCGCATCAAGGGCGAGGTCGCCCAATACACCGTGTTTCAGGCGGTCCTCCGATGCAGCGAGCCAGCGCGCGAAGAGCCAAATGCCGATCACAATGAATACCACCCCTGAAGGCACCCACATCAGAAGGCCGCCGAGCTGCTGATCCTGCAATGGAGTCAGATGCCACAATTCGGTGCGACTTGTATAGATCGGATACCAGATCACGGACGAGAAAGTGAGGAGCGCTCCCAGCGCACTGCAGTGGGCTTCGGTGCCAAAGACATAGAGAACGCCTGCGCCACACGTCATCGTGGAGCGCCCGGCTCCAAAGAGTGCTGACCAGAACAAAATTCCAGAAAGAACGAAGCTGAGGTGTTGAAAGGCGTGGATGAAATCGGAGTCGAGTGTTGCCTGATACAGATAGGGAATATGCCACAGCCAGAGAGCAGCCGCGTGCACAAGAAATGCTCCGAGCGGTGAAAAAATAATGGAAATCGAAGCATGATTCTCGATTCTCGCGATCAGCCCTCCTAAAGGCCGGCGTGAAGTACGGGGCAATGCGTACAGCCATGTCACGCCCGGATGTGAGGCGGCAAAGAGCGGCGCCGCAATCAGGAGCAGAATTTCGTGCTGAAGCATGTGGGCGCTGAAGAGCACATCCCCAAGACGATGGAGGGGAGATATCAAAGCGAAGGCTAACGAAATCCATCCCGCCGCAAATGCTAGATGATGCTTGCGGAGTCGAGGCTGGCGACCGCGCCGATATGCTCCGATGCCGTACCAGAACAGAAAAAAGAAGAGCGGAAGAACGATGGACAACTCCCAGGACCAGTTCTCCCAATGCCAGAGCCCTGTCGGCGCAGGAAGAAGTCCTTCATCATCCCGCAGAGTCGGCGTGGCAAGCAAGAATGCGATATGCAGCGGAGCATTCATGGTTATAAATCACATGGACCTAAGAGAAGTGTTGAAATGGTTCCAGCAACGGTGAACAGCAGAAACCCCGCGGCAAACCAGAGGCCGAGATACAGCATGAAACGCCTCGTATGCAATAGAGATTCCGATCCGCCATCCGCCTTCTCCTCGAACCTTCGCCGGGCCGAATAGGAAGCAACTCCGCCAGCGATGCAGAACAAAGCGCTCAGCACATTCACAAGAAGAACCAGATGGCGATTGTGGACGTTGCAGTCATAGTTGCTGACCATGTAACCCACCAGCGTGTTGATTCCGCCCGCAATAGGAGGCAGCAGAATGCCAACCCACAGGCGGAAGTTGATGCCCTGGTCCTCGTCGCTGGGAAAAATGCTGATGGGAGTCGGCATCGCTTCTCAACTCCTTAGCCAGCGCGGAGCCCAATAAATGACGAGGTAGATGGGGATCCACGTGATTACAACGAAATACCAATAGCTTGCATTCTCTTCGGCGTCTACAAATCGCTTTCCCTCCACGTGAGGTGAGAAAAAGAGGGCCGTTAAAACTACGCTGTCCACCCAATCGGTGATGAGGTGCGTGATATGAAGACCCATGATCAGCCAAACAATGGAGCCGTACGCGGTCTGCGTCCAGTCCGTATTCAAATGGAGCATCTCTTTATAGCGAACAAAGATGATTGTCAATCCGAACAAGATCGAGAGAATCATTCCGATCTGAACTGACGTTGTGTCTCCGCGGCGTGCGCGCCGCCGGTACCACTCTGTCGGAATCACGCTGAGAAGGAAGATCGCGGTGTTGAGTGTGCCCCAGAACAGCTCGGGGGGCAGCACGCCCGGTGGCCAAGTATCCGCGCGCGAGTGAAGATAAAAGTAGGCTGCCAGCGCGAGCGCAAAGACGCTGCCTTCGATCACCATCATCCCGAGCGTTCCCCACCAGGTGATGCTTCGCGTGGCAAAGGTCACACTGGGGAGCGGTGAGACGTCGAGCAGACGACGCTGAGCTAGGTCTCTTTCTGCCATACATCCCTCTCTCTTCTCCTGGCGCTCTCGCGGCGCGTCGGCCAGAACCAGCCGATCAAGGCAATGGCGAGCGGAATGGCACCGATCGAGACCGCAACCGGACGAAAGATGCTGCCAATGAACAGAATCGTTGTCACGACCGCAGCAACAAACGGCCAGATGCTTGGCGCGGGAAATTCATCACGCCCTTCGGGCTCGGCATCCAGCAGACGTGTCGTGAGTATCTCCCGCGTGTCTTCATGGAGACCAACCACGACAGGCTGATCCGGCGCGGCATCCCAAAGAGCCTCGCGCCCATTCACGGTTGGCAGATCGAGAAAGTTGTAGGGAACCGGCGGTGAACTCGTTGCCCATTCCAGTCCTCCCGCACCCCAGGGGTTCGCGGGCGCCACCGCACCCCTCTGCAGGCTATGCCAGACATTCAGCAGAAAAAGCAGGACGCCGAGAAACAGCAGAATGTACCCACAAGACTCGATCTGGTTCAACACCGTCCAACCCGCTCCAGCCGGATAGGTGTAAACGCGGCGCGGCATGCCGCGGAGCCCCAGAATGTGCATGGGGAAGAAGGTGATGTTGAAGCCGATGGCGAAGAGCCAGAAGCTCCACACGCCGAGAGTCTCACTCAGCATGCGGCCGGTGATCTTAGGAAACCAGTAAGCCAGCGCTCCAAAGAGCGGGAAAACCGCGCCGCCGATCAAGACGTAATGAAAGTGGGCTACCACGAAATACGTATCGTGCACCTGGAGGTCGACCGGAACAGAAGCAACGAAGATACCCGTCATCCCACCAATGATGAAGACGAAGAAAAATCCCAGTACCCAGAGCATTGGACTCTTAAGCACGATCTTCCCTGTGGCGACCGTAGCGATCCAGCAGAAAATCTGTGTTCCAGCCGGAATTGCAATCATCATGCTCGCGGCGGTAAAGAAGCTTTCGCTCATCTGCGGAATGCCCGTAGCAAACATGTGGTGTACCCATAACCCGAAGGCAATGAAGCCGGTCGCGATCAGCGATAGCACCAAGGCCAGATAACCGAAGACATGACGCCGCGAGAAGGTTGCGACAATGGTCGACACGATGGCCGTACCTGGCAAGAAGATGATGTAGACCTCGGGATGACCGAACCACCAGAAGAGGTGCTGATAGAGCAGCACGTCGCCGCCGACCGCAGGATTGTAAAACTGTGTTGAGGCCGTCCGATCAAGGAGCAGCATAGTGCTGGCGATCACTACCCCAGGCATCGCGAAGATCACCATGAACGCGGTGACCACCTGCCCCCACACAAAAATCGGAATGCGGTTGAGAGACATTCCGGGTGCACGCAGTTTGAAAGCGGTCACAACAATTTCGACCGCCACGGCCAGCGCCGAGACTTCGGTGAAGGTGATGAGTTGCGCCCATATATCGGCGCGTTTTCCTGGCGCATAGTCCGGTCCTGATAGAGGAACGTAAGCAAACCAACCGCGATCCGGTCCGGAATTCACGAAAAAAAACGCGAAGAGTGTGACTCCGCCGAAAACGTAAAGATAGTAGCTATAGGCGTTCAACCGCGGAAAGGCAATATTCCGTGTACCAACCATCAGCGGCACGAGGTAAACGCTCAGCCCCTCAAACATCATGGGTACAGCAAACAGGAACATCATCACGGAGCCGTGCATGGTGAAGATCTGGTTGTAGAGATCGGGCCCCATGATGTGGGCTTCAGGAAAGGCCAGTTGCAGGCGCATCGCTCCCGCCAGCAGCCCCGCCGCAAGAAAAAAGATGAAAGCAGTAACGATATAACGCTTGCCGATCGTGGTGTGATGGACGGCTCTGAACCAACCCAGAAACCCGCTGGGTTCTGTCCAAACCCGTGCCAGACGCTCTGCACGAATCTCTGCGGACTCCGCCGGCTCCGTTTCAAGGACCAATTGTGCTCTCTGGTCACTCATCGCAAAGTCTCCAGATAGGCGACCAGGTCATTAAGATCGCTTGCGGGCATAGGGTTGGGCGGCATGCGGCAGCCTGGCTTGATGCTTTGCGCGTTGGCTATCCAGCCGGTGAGGTTGCCGGTATTGTTGACCAGGGTTCCCGCGGCTATCGTAGTCCGGCTCGCAATGTGCGTAAGATCAGGGCCAACGGTGGAACTTGCCGTAGTTCCGCGAATCGTGTGGCACATCACACATGGATGAGTTAGAAAGACCTCGCGCCCGTGAATGGTTTGTGGAGTCTGGGGATCAGGGGCCGGGTTGAGTTGTGATGAAAACCATTTATCGAAATCATCGCGGGATTGCGCAACGATCTGAAATGCCATGTGCGCATGTTGCAGACCGCAGAACTCCGCACACTGGCCCCGCCAGGTTCCCGGCTTGTCGACCTCGAGAGTCAGGTCATTCCAGTAGCCGGGAAGCAGATCCTTTTTCCCATGAATGTTCGGCGCCCAGAAACTATGGATTACATCGCGCGAAGTACCGTGAATATCGATCACGGTACCCGCCGGTACATGAATTTCGTTCGCGGTACGCACAATGCGATAGGGCTCGGCCTCGTTTGGATATTCAATCTCCCACCACCATTCGTGGCCGTATACATTGATCGTCATCGTCGATGACGCAGCGAGAGCCGCAGTCCGATGGCTGGCAATGAAGCTTGAAATCATCATTACGAACAGCAGCACGACCGTGACACCAATGGCTCCGCCTACGATCCAGGTGGTGCGCCGCTCAGTTTTGGGATCGACAGGAAGAGGTGGCGGCAAACCGGCGCCTCCAACTCGCCGTCGCAGCACACCGATGGTTAGGACGGCAAAGACAATCACCGTTACCACAGCCGTAATCCAGAAGATCAGCAGGAGCGTATGCTCAATCTGGAGTGCTTGCGGCCCGGCCGGTTCAAGCGGCGTTTGTGGGCCGCTGAAACCTGGAACGTCACTCAGAAACGCAATCACTGCTTTGGGCCCTCGACCGGCTGCTGATTTTCTTGTTCAGGGTGCTCCTTCTGTCTTGCAGATTCAGGCAGCGATGCCTGCATATGATCGGACCGCGAAGGAGCTACATCGGAAGGAAGCAGGCCGCTCATCGAGCGGACATAGGCGGCGATCTCCCATACCTGATAATCAGGAATCTTTCCGGCGAAGCTCGGCATGCCGTTAGGACGGCCCTGCACGATGGTCGAATGAATCTGTTCGAGCGAACTGCCGTAAATCCAAACCGAATCCATCAATGCCGGACCGATAGCGCCGCCACCCTGCGCGTGACAGCCGACGCAGTTATATGCCTCGTAGAGTCTCTTGCCTTCGGCAACTGTGTAAGCGCTCTGCTGATACGCGAGCGGCGCTTTTTGCGTCGGCGGTTGCCCGGCCGAAACCTCGTTCAATACGGTTGCACCGGCGGGCGTGGCGCCAGTCGATCCCGGATCAAAGACCCGCTGCTCGCGCTTACATCCGATGATGATCAGAGGTAAGAGGATGTGGAAGAGCTTGGCTGAAAGTCTCATAAGCTGCCTCCATCGGCCGGCGCGAACGGGACGTGATAGGAGTGGAGAATTGCCTCGATCCGACCTTGGTTTTTGCGGATTGCGGCGCTCAGATTGCCCGCCAATTTTTGATCGTCGTTATGAACTGCGATGGCCATCGCGAATGTAAATGGAATGCCCGTTGAATCGATCGCCGGCCGCACCGGAGAGAGAGCTAACGGCACCCGCTGCCGGGACGCATAGTATCCAGCGATGGGCCCCCACACGACCGAGAAGCCTACCTTATTGTTGGCCACGGCCCGCACAATCGCGTCGCCGCCGTTGCCGAATGAGTCGAAGCCAACAAACTGCGCGGCGTGGCCTGAGCGAATCAGTGGAAGAGAAGGTGGTGAAAAATCCTCTTCAAGAATTTGAAGGCCGATGCGCTGTTTTCCAATCGCCGGATCATCGAAACCGGTCAACTGGAGATGATCGCTTCGCCGAGTCACGAAGACATAGCTCGATCGGTAGTATGGAATCGTCGTACGCACATGCTTCATGCCTTCCGGCACTCCCATCAGCAAATCGCAGGCGTCCTTGTTGAACTGCTCACGCAAGAAGCCGCGACGTGCTCTCGCCCAGACGAAGATCACAGGGCGGTTCAAATTACGTCCCAACATTTCTGCAATGCGGTTATCAAAGCCGGCGCGGGATGCGCTTGAGAAAGGCAAGTCGTCAGGATCAGCGCAGACGCGCAATGGTGACTGGCCGAAAGCTGACAGGCTCGACAGCATGCAGAGAAGACCGATGAGATTACGGCAGAGAGAAGACATAGAGCGTCCCTCCTGCGGTAACCTCGTTGCGCAAGTTCGGCAACGCCTTACCCCAGCCATTCCCGGCTGTTCCGTCACGAGTGTCGAGTTGAGCTGCAACAATGGAACCGGGCCATCCTCCGATTCCCGAAAGTATGGCAATGTATTGCTTGCCGTCAGGGCCACGATAGCTGACCGGCTGCCCGATAATCCCGGAGTCGAGCTTGGTCTGCCAAAGAATCTGCCCGGTCTTCGCATCGGCGGCCTTGAACCAGCCATCCATGGTTCCGAAGAAGACGAGACCGCCAGCGGTGGTCACTGTACCGCTCCAGATCGGATACTTATCCTTGATGCTCCATACGGGCTTCGCATGGATGGGATCCCAGGCGAGCAACTCGCCCATATTGCCGCCCGGGCCGGCATAGTACTGAACCGACGCGCCCACGTACGGAGTGCCGGCGATATAGTTCGCCTCCGTCCCCTCCTCGTCCATGCACATGTTTTCGTGCGGAATGTAGACGAGGCCTGTCTGCGGTGAGAAGGAGGCTGGCTGCCAGTCTTTTGCGCCCGGCGCCATGGGACAAATATCCTGAATCACCTGGCCCGTGCGTGGCGTCTTGGCGGAGACGTGCTGCAACCTGCCTGTCTTTAAATCGACACCTGTTGTTGTTGTGCTCTGGACATATGGGGTTGCCGATAGAACCTGCCCTGTCGCGCGGTCAATCACATAGATATACCCATTGCGATCCGGGCGCACCAGCACCTTGCGTGTTTGCCCATTAATCGGCAGATCCAGCAGGATGTCTTCATTGATGCCGTCCCAATCGAACAGATCATGCGGCGACATCTGATAAAACCAGACTGCGTCGCCCGTATCTGGATCACGGGCGAACATTCCCGAGGTCCACTTGTTATCTCCTGGCCGTACCTCAGCGTTCCACGGTCCGGGATTGGCGGTGCCGTAATACACGAGATTGAGCGCCGGATCGTAAGCGAGAAATCCCCAGACGGTTCCTCCGCCTATCTGCCATGCACCGGGCGGCCAACTCTTCACTCCCAGGTCTGTACCTTGGTCGCTTGCATAGAACGGCTTGAAACGCGGTCCGATCAATACGTCTTTATCCGGACCGGTATTAAATGCCTTCCACTGTACCTTTCCGGAGCCGGTATCGAGCGAAGCCAGCCAGCCGCGTACGCCGAACTCCCCGCCAGAGTTGCCGACCAGAACGTGGTTCTTCACGACCATCGGCGCCATCGTGATGGTCTCGCCCTTGGTAATGTCCGCCAGGTGAGTTCGCCAGAGCAGTTTGCCCGAGTTTGCATCGAGAGCGATCGTGTACCCGTCGAGGGTATTGAAGAAGACTTTGCCGCTGTCGTAAGCCGCTCCACGCGAGACCCAATCGCAGCAGGCCTCTCCTTTGGCGGCAGGCGAGGGATTCGGTTCATACTTCCATTTGAGCGGAGCGCCAGGCTTGGTCAGATCAAGAGCGTAGAGGACGTTTGGCCAAGGCGTCGCGATATACATCGTTCCATTCGCGACGATGGGAGCAGCCTCCTGACCGTGATCGACACCCGTCGAGAAGGTGAAGGCCGTCTTCAGCTGGGCCACATTTGTTTGGTTGATCTGATCGAGAGAGCTAAAACGCGTGTTCGCGAAATCTTTAGTCGCGCGAATCCACTGGCCATCATCCTTTTCCAGTTGACCGTCATACTGCCGGATTGATCCGCCCAGCTCTGGTGCAGGTGCACCCTGATGCGTCTGATGGCATCCCGCCAATAGAAGAGAGAGGATCGTCGAGCACGCGGAGAAGCATCCAACCCAAGACGGTCTGCGCTGATACATATGAGCACTGAGCTGACTTGCACATTTCGGAGGCCCGGTTGCGCGATATCAACTGAATTGTGCAGTAAAGAAACCTGCATCACTTCGACACATAAAACGTAGATGGTAACTCGCTGCATCGAAGTTGCTTGCAGCCGATGGGCCGCAACAAGGACTAGGGAAAACCCTGGGAGGACAAATGGCCGAGACTATTCACGACCGCATGAATCGCTATATCCAAGACACTATCTCTGCAGAGAGAAACTTCGAACACGCCCTCAGTACATTTGGTGATTCAGGAGTACAGGAGCCAGTTCAACAACTGCTGTCGTCTTTCTCTGCGAAGGCCAAGACACAGCATCAACGTCTCACAGCTCTTTTGGAACGCCGCGGAGGATCGCCTTCGGAAGCCAAGACGATCCTTGCGCAATTTCTCGCGTTCACGCCATTGACGGCACAAGTCGGCCAGGGCGCAGCGGAGAAGAACACGCAACACCTCATGATCACCTTCGCAGCGGCGGCGGCTGAGATGGCGATGTACGAGTCACTCGCTTCCGCTGCGGAAGCAGCCGGCGAAGCGGAAGTCGCTGAGCTTGCCCGCACGCTGCAAAAAGAAGAGCGTGACGATTACGAACAGGTTTGGGATTTGTTGTGTGGCAGCGCCGCAGATGCCTTCGCAGCAGAACTCGCGAAAGGCAATGATGGGCGACAACGGATCAACACTTATCTCACGGATGCGATCGCCGCTGAAAAGAGCTTCGAAAGCCAATTAAACGGCTTTGCTAAAGAAACGGAAGCTTCCCAGGCGGCCGCACTCTTTGAGCGGCATGCAATCGAAACGCGCAATCAATATGAGAAGTTGACGGCCCGGCTGACCGAGCTCAACGCATCCCCTTCTTCGACCAAAACCTTTCTTGCGCATCTATTCAACATGGCGCCGAAAATTGCGCAGATCGGCCACGATGAAAGTGAGCGCCTTACACAAGATCTCATGATGGCGTACGCGGTTGAAAACGCAGAAGTCGCAATGTACGAGTCACTAGCTGTGACCGCAAGATCGATCGGCGATTCCGTCACCGAAGAGCTAGTGAGGGCGATTCAACAGCAGGAAAGAGACACTGCGCAAAAGGTCTGGGCAGAGATTGCTCCCGCCGCGCGGAAGGCCATCAAGCAAATCCAGTTGTTGAAAGCTTCTTAGCAGAGCGCGCGTCACTAAGTATGCTGTTGATTGAATGGTGGACGCGGTAGGAATCGAACCTACAACCTGTCGGTTAAGAGCCGAATGCTCTGCCAGTTGAGCTACGCGTCCAGAGGGTTGGAGAAACCGCATCGAAGGGGATTGCGGCGGTTTCTGCGGGCAGAAACTCCTGCCGCACTTAAAAATATAGCATATCCGGCGGAGGGAATCGAATCCCGTTCTGGCAGCGAGATTGGCGGTCTTCTTTGCTTCCAACTGCACAAAGAACCGCAGATCCTTCGGCTCCTTCCGTCCGGTACGGCGGACTCTGGCCGCTCTGGACGATAACGCAAAAGCCTGGAACCTTACCCTTGTCGCCTCGCCTGTTTTCCGCAGTCTACTGGACGACAGTGACCGAATTCATCTGCTCCACTCCCCGCTTCATCCGATTCTTATAGCTCGCCGTCACAAACTCGCGGAACAACGGATGTGGCTCGAGTGGCTTCGATTTGAATTCGGGATGGAACTGGCAGCCGAGGAAGTAGGGATGGTCGGGAATCTCAACAATCTCAACGTAGGTCTGGTCGGGCGTGCTGCCGCTGATGCGCAGGCCCGCGCCGGTAAGCAGCGCTTCGTACTCGCGATTGAACTCGTAGCGGTGGCGATGGCGCTCGCTGATCTCCGTTGCGCCACCGTACGCCTTCGACGCTAACGAATCCTCCTGCAGCACGCAGGTCCACGCACCCAGACGCATGGTGCCGCCCATCTCTTCTACTCCGAGCAACTCGCGTAGCTTGTAAATCACGCGGTGCGGCGTCGCGGGGTCGAACTCGCTTGAATTGGCATCTTTCAATCCGCAGACATTGCGCGCAAACTCGATGCAGGCAGTTTGCATGCCGAGACAGATGCCGAAGTAGGGCACATGCTTCTCGCGCGCATAGCGGATAGCATTGAGCATCCCCTCAATGCCGCGTTTGCCAAAGCCACCTGGGACGAGAATGCCATCGAAGCCTTCGAGTTGTGATTCATAGCTCTGGTCTTCAGGCGTCTTCGATTCGAGGCCTTCGGCTTCGATCCACGTGACCTTGAGCTTGAGATTCTGCGACATCGCACCGTGCGTGAGCGCCTCTTTGAGTGACTTGTAGCTGTCCTCATATTCGACGTACTTGCCGACAATGGCGATCGAGACCTCGTCTTTGGGGTGGTAGCAGCGGTCAACGAGATCCTTCCATTTTGATAAATCGGCTTCGGGTGCTTCCTTGTGCAGATACTTGAGGATCAGCGCGTCCACACCCTCTTGCGCAAAGCCAAGCGGAACCTCATAGATCGACGGCACATCTTTAGCAGCAACCACGGCGCGCTCTTCCACGTTGCAGAAGGCGGCGATCTTCTGCTTCATCTCACGGCTCAGGTTGCGGTCGGTGCGGCAGAGCAGAACGTCAGCCTGGATGCCGATCGAGAGCAGCTCTTTGACCGAGTGCTGCGTCGGCTTGGTCTTGAGCTCCTGCGCCGCAGCGATCCAGGGAATGAGCGTGAGGTGGACAAAGACCGTATTCTCGCGGCCGAGCTCCTGGCGCATCTGGCGGATGGCTTCGAGGAATGGGAGCGATTCGATATCGCCCACAGTGCCGCCGATTTCGACGATGGTCACATCGGCGCCGTTGGACGAGACCTTACGCATGGCGTTCTTGATTTCGTTGGTGACGTGCGGAATTACCTGCACGGTCTTGCCGAGATAGTCGCCGCGGCGTTCCTTCAGGATGATCTGCTCGTAGATGCGGCCGGTGGTGAGGTTGTTGTCGCGCGAGAGCGGCGCGTGGGTGAAACGCTCGTAATGACCCAGGTCGAGGTCGGTTTCAGCGCCGTCGTCGGTTACAAAGACTTCGCCGTGCTGGAAGGGTGACATGGTCCCGGGGTCAACATTTAGATAGGGGTCAAACTTCATCATGTTCACCCGCAGGCCACGGCTCTCGAGCAAACAGCCGATCGAGGCTGCAGCCAGCCCCTTGCCTAAACTGGACACAACGCCGCCCGTCACAAAGACATACTTCGCCGACATCGATGCAACCTCATTTTTGGATTGTTGAGCTTGGACGTACCAGGTGGGCACAATCAAGTATGGCAGAGTTCGGGTTTTGGCGGAAGAGGAATTTCCGGAGGCTGAGGATAACGCGGCAGATTCCCGAAGTACAACAGCATGATTTGGAATGAGTAAAGGGGCGAACAGATGACGGACCGAATTTCAGTCGTGAAAACCGACATTACGACGCTTGCTGTGGATGCCATCGTAAATGCTGCAAACGAAACGCTGCTGGGTGGCGGCGGCGTGGACGGAGCGATCCATCGCGCCGCGGGTCCCGAGCTGCTGGCCGAGTGCCGCACGCTCGGCGGCTGCCCCACGGGCCAAGCAAAGATCACCAAAGGTTATCGGCTGCCGGCAAAGCATGTGATTCATACGGTCGGCCCTGTATGGCACGGCGGAGATCACAACGAACCCGAGCTGCTGGCAAGCTGTTATCGGTCCTGCTTTGCGATCGCTCGTGAACATGGGTTGCGTACGCTGGCCTTCCCGGCGATCAGCTGCGGCATCTACGGGTATCCGATTCCGCAAGCAGTCGAGATCGCGGTGTGCGAAACGCGCGCAGCGCTCAGCGCAAATGAAGCCATCGAGACGGTGATCTTTGCGTGCTTCGGGGATGAAGTCTGCGGGGCGTATCAGCGTGCACTGAGATGAGATTCGTGACTCGTCATCCACTGCTAGTGCCGACGATACGTCCCTTTACCCCAGGGGATAATCACGGAGACTGTGCAGTCCTTGGTTGAGATCGTGTCGTTGAGCGTGCCGGTCTCTTTGCCGACAACGTACGGCAGCTCGACAAACTGCAAATGGCCGCTTGCATCCACGGTTTGCTTGCTCTTTCTGGGCTCGCCCGCGGAGATGCCTTGCACCAGAACACTCGAATCCGGCGGAAAACCATCGCCCTCGATCAGAATGGCCTCGCCGTCGGGCTCGGCGAGCAGGGCTGACAGCTTGCATCCTCTATCCGTGGATTCAATCGGGAATGGAACCAGCGTGCCAGGCACGAGGACTTTATTGTCCTGACTCCTGAGGACAAAGCGTAGCGGCTCGCCATCAGCGGCCTGCACGCCCAAATCATATTCGGCGTCTTCGCCAACGGTCTCGCGATCCTCTTCGTCAGGATTCGGCTTGCGCGTGAGGAGCAGGCCTTTACGGTTCACATACACGTTGCTCGAGAGCACGTTGAGATCTTTGAGATCCGCGCCTATACTCCAGGCGGCGAGGATGTAGGGTTGTCCTTCGGGCACGCCTGCCGTGTAAATGCGATAGCGCGTGAAATGGCCCTCCGTGCGCGTAACTTCATCCAGTTTTGAAAACCGCAGGCGCGGGCCGCGAGGATGGTTGAAACCGTTGTCCCACACGACCTGCGTATTGAGCATCTGCACGATCTTCTGCGGCAATGGATCGCTGGAGTTTGTTGAAGCCGTCGCTGCCGGCGGCGCCTGGCCGTATGAAACCGCGCAAAGCGCGATGAAGAGCGCATTGAAGATGCTAAACCGCACCAGGCCGGGCATGCGCACATTATGGGCTATCGCCCGGCCTGGTCGCAATGAACGCCATAAACTGCGGTCAGAAATTGAGTGTAAGTTTCGCCGTCATCGTGCGCGGCGTTACGTAGTGCGTACCGCTGAACGTCGAAAGAAAGTTATAGAGCGCGTATTTGTTGGTTACATTGATCGCCGTCAGGTCCAGATCGAGTTTGTAGTGATCGGCGTGGAAGAGATTGTTCTTGCCAACCGAAGCATCGAACAGGTTGCGCGGTGCGATCCTGCCAGGATTGCGATCGTTGTTGCCGGTCCCCGCGGCCGGAATCTTCACCAGTTTCGAGGTGTACTGCGAGGCGAGGCAGGCGGAGGGTAACGCTGTCGTCGGCGTTGCCGCTTGGCCATTGCACTCCAGTCCCGCCTGGAACTCTTCATCCGCCGTCAGTCCACTCAGGTCAACAGCCGGCTGGCCACCGATTGTGGTCGAGGTCGGATCGCATGCGCTGTTGGGATCATTCGAGAGCGGGTTGTAGCATGGCACTGAACCCGCTACCTGCCCCGAGTCGTAGCGCCAGTTGAAGCCTCCCCACACCCCGTTCATCCATTTGCCGCGCATGTAGGTGTATTGCACGTGCGCGTTCTGGTTGAACCGCTCGTCGTGATCGATACGAAACGGATAGTTGATTCCCTGCGCAACCGTAGCGCCCGCACCGGCGACCTGCGGCGGAAAGAACCGCGCCGCCACGGAGGACATCACCGTGTACGCGCTGAAGTTGTGGAAGTTCGGCACCTCTACATGCAGCGCGAAGCCAGGGATCTTGGAGTTATGCCAGTCAATGGGGAAGGTAATGGGCGTGTTGCCGAGCACGCTGAAGTCGAAGGCATTATGGGTGTACTTCCAGATGTACTCGCCGCTCAGGACCAGATTCTTGCCGAAGCCCTGCTGCAGGCTGGCGTGAAATTCGTTGCGATAGCCGGGCGCCATCGTGGTGGAAACACCGGACGTGCAATTGAGCAGCGGCGCAAGCACGCCGTTGCCGCAACCCTGGCTCGAGAGCACCAGGTTCTCGTTGAAGGGAGTCTCCAGCGTGCGCGCATATGAGATGCCGAGCACCGTTCCGGTCGGCTTGATGTTATAGGCCACGCCGAGGCGCGGCTCGGTCTGGTTGGCATCAGTGAGTCCGTTGTAGACGTCCTCGCGTAGGCCGAGGTTGAAATCCCAGTTGCCGGTCTTGATCTCATCTTCTGCGAACAGAGCCAGTTCCTTGACGTCTGTGCGTCCGAGATACGCGTAGTACACGCCGCCGCGGGTCAGATCATAAGGCGCAAGCACGGGCAGATAATTCGGATTCGCGCTCAAACCACGCGGGGCGCAATTGGCTGGATTGCTGTAGCCTGCCACCGGGCCATTCGCATTCGCGCAAGGCGCATTCAGATAGGCGTCGACGAGCCCGAGAGCATCGCTTTCACGCAGAAAGGTCTGGCTGTACTGCGCGCCGATCTTGATGTTGTTGATCCCCTTGTCATACGAAAAATCCGAATGAATTCCGGTGTTCAGCAATGACCGGATCTGTTTGATCGATGAGGTCTGCAGGTTTGCCGGTCCAAGATCAGCCAGAGGATTGTTGCTGGGAAAGTAGTTATAGATGTCCTTGCGTGCGAAGGCGCCCACATTCAAGACCGCATTAGTGCTGATGACACGCGTATACGTCGGCGCGATGTTAAACGTGCCGATCTTCGAGCGTTGATCCGTGTCGCCCGCAACGCCGAAGACCGGGTTCGCGCTCGTTCCGCCGCTCACAATATTCTGCACATTCAGATTGTCGAAGGCATTTGGGTTCTGGAACCAGGAGCGGCTGTAGTTCAGGTCGAGATGCATCGAATCAGCCTGCGTGAAGCTGTAATCGATGCGGTCAAAGAAGTTCTCCTCGTTGCCCCTGTCGTGCATGACGGCAAACTCAGGCGCATCGAGAAAGCGTCCGGTATTCAGTCCGTCGGCTTCGATGAAGTTGCCCCAGCTTTTGCCGCCGTAGGACAAATCAAAGCTTCCGGTGGCAGACCCAAAGCTTCCATAAGAGGCGCTGACGCTGCCCGTCGGCTTGGTCACGCCCTGCCCGCTGCGCGTGGTGGCGACGATCACCAGGCTTGTCTTGTCACCGTACTCGGCCGGGGGCGCGCCGCTGATCACCTCGATCGACTGGATCGAGTTGGATGGAATCTGATTCGAGAAAACCTTGCTCTGCTGATCGGTAATCGACTGGCCGTCGACCGAAAACGAATTGGAAGCGTGATCGCCGAGGCCATGGAAGAGCCCATTCGAGTCGGCCGAGACACCTGGCACGGTCTGCGTCACGAGCGCGCTCAGGCCGGAGGACTGGCTTTCAAGCGGGACCTTCGAGAACATGTCGCGATCGACATCCGTGTGATAGGTCGAGGTGTCCTCGACCTGCGGACCCGCAGATTCAACAGTTACCGTCTGGCTCGCGCCTGCAACCTGAAGCACCAGGTTCAGATTCGTCTCTACCGTTGAACGAATTTCCAGGTTCTCGCTAGCCGATGCGAAGCCGCTGGCGGAGACGCTAATGCGGTATGGGTTGAACGGGATATTGGTAAGGGAGAACTGGCCTGTTGCGTCGGTTGTGGCAGCGCGGCTGAACCCGCTCAACTGGTTGATGAGCGTCACGTTGGCATTGGGAATCACCGCGCCGGACGGATCGGTCACGGTGCCATGAATAGAGCCGGCGTTCCCGCCCTGCGCTGCCTGTATCGGCAGCGCGGCGAACGCACCAAGTAGAAGGGGAAGCGTGAATAACTTTGCGCCGCGAAGGAACGGCATAGAACGTCTCCTAAAAAGGGCTGGATGCGGTGGGTTGCCGCGGTACGCATCCGGCGGCAGTTTCTATGCATGGAAGACTTCCTCCCTTCCCGAGAGCCTGTGGAACTGCACTGAAATCGCGCAGATTCGATCAACAGAAGAGGGAAACCGGAATCAGGCTGACGGAAGGAATTGAAGGAAGGCCTAGCAGCCAAATGGAGGTGGACGAATAAAGAGCCGTGCGTACCGCCTCTGCAGCATCGACACGGGCTCGGCCGGAGAGATCGAGGTCCCCACCTGCACCAGAATCACGGCTACAACGGCAAGCGAGACGGGAGCCGTTGAATGCATGACGACGCATAGCGGGCAGTGGTCTGCATCTGTTTGCGTTGCATGCAGATGCGGCACCTGTACCACGGCCAGAAGCGCAAGTACAACCACGCACACGATAGCCAAAAGCGCCCAGGAAAGTACGCCTGCGCGGCCTCGCGTGCCGAAGTGTGGTCTGCTACCGGTCAAAAAATCGGCCCCTAACTAACCAGCATACACACCTCTTGGACGTTCGGGTCCCGGTGGAGGTTTCACTCCATTCAGACCGAAACCCGGATTAGCCGCCGCTCAGACGGCGTTCCAGATGGCCAACGCCGGCAAATCCTGTTCGTCTAAACTTAGGTTGCCATGGTGCATATCTTCCATCTGCGGTTCCTGCTGCCGGCATCCCTGGGCCTTGCCATGCTTGTGGCCACAGAAACTCCGGCGCTGCAGGCCCAGACCAGCCAGAGCAGTCCAAAACAAAGCTCCACGCCACTGCCTCTCAAGCCGGATCAGCCGGGGACGAACAAGAATCATCGCCTGATTCTGAAGGATGGCTCTTATCAACTCGTGCGCCAGTACCAGATCGTTGGTGACCGGGTGCGCTACCTCTCCCAGGAACGCGATGAATGGGAAGAGCTGCCAGCTGACTTTGTGGACTGGGATGCCACGCGCAGGTGGGAACGCGATCACGCGGAGCTGGCGGCCGACCAGCCGTCGCCCGCGATGAAAGAAGCCGCGGACATCGACAAGGAAGAGGCGGCCGAGCGCAATGAAGAAAAGGCGCGCATGCCAGAAGTAGCCAAAGGGCTCGAACTGCCGGATGAGGAAGGCGTCTTTGTACTCGACACATTTCAGGGAACGCCGGAACTGGTTGAGCTTCCCCCAAAAGATGTCGATGTCGATGCAAAAACGCATCGCGGCTTGGCTATTCTGAATCCGCTGGCCGTTCAGAAAGCGCACCTGGAACTTTCAGGGAGACACGCGAAGGTGCACCTGCATGTGAACGATCCAGCGTTTTATGTTTCGCTCGGAGTTACGGATCAGACCGAGCCTGTGCTCTCCCATCCCATGACGGTGGACACGAGCACCGCGAAAGACGTGACGAACGGCAAACATGGAGCTCACTCGCTTCAATCAGGATTCGTGGTGGTCCGCCTCGATCAGCGCCAGGCGGTACGTGTTTTGGGAGCCATTCAAGTGACGCCGAATGGAGCGGTTGCGCAGGATGCAGACGTCATCCCGGTCGATACGGAACCGATGCCCGGCAAGCACTGGCTGAAGCTGCAGACAAAGCAGAAGCTCGTGATTGGCGGCGAGTATGCGTTGGTTGAAATTATCTCGCCGACAGAAATCAGCACGATGGTGTGGGATTTCCGCGTCGATCCCACCGAGGGGGACAACCCGGGGTCGCTCGCGCCCATCCTGAAGCAAACGAGCGAGCGGTAGCCACTCGCCCAGTTCTCACCGAAAAAATCCGAAAGATTCTTACGCTGACTTCAAGAGCCGTCTCTGCAGATCTTCGAGCGTCTGGCCCTTTGTCTCCGGGTAGACGAACAGCACCACCAGGAATTGCACCACCGTCATGATCGCGAAAAAGATGAATGGTGCCGCCGCGCTCATGGAGTGCACCACCACCGGAAACAACTGCGCGATGATCGTGGCCATGAACCAGTGGCTTCCCGCCCCCACGCCCTGGCCTTTGGCACGCACTGATGTGGGAAAGACCTCGCCGATGTACACCCAGATGACTGCGCCTTGCGAGACGGAGAAGAACGCGATAAATGTGACCAGCAGCCAGATCAACGCGCCGGGATGGGAGTTCGTCGCGAAGAGCCAAGCGACACCGGCGAGACAGGTGGCACATCCGGCAGCGCCTATCAGCAGCAGGGTTTTGCGGCCGGCCTTATCGATAAAGGCCATTCCAACCAAAGTGAACAGAAAGTTCGTAGCGCCGACGGCCATGGCCTGCTGATAACCAGAGATCTGGCTGTAACCCGCGGCAGTGAAGATGAAGTTCAGGTAGTAAAGAATTGCATTGATGCCGGCGAGCTGATTGAATGCGCCGATGGAAATGGCGAGGAAAAGTGGAAAGCGATACTTCCAGCGAAAGACGGGTTCGTGTGCAACTGCGTGCTCTTGCTTGAGAGCCTCGCGGATATCGTCGAGTTCAGCCTGCGGGTCAGGATCACCCATCAACTTGAGCACGGCCAGCGCCTCCTCCAATCGATTCTTTGAGGCCGACCAGCGCGGGCTGCGGGGAATGCTGAACAGCAGGATCAGGAAAACCAGAGCCGGCGCAGCCGACACGCCGATCTGCCACCGCCACTCCGCCGCGCCGAGGTTGAGCGTGCGGATCACGTAGTTCGAAATGTAGGCAACCATCACGCCGAATACGACGTTGAGCTGGAAGGCAGCCACAAGCCTTCCGCGCCACTTGGCCGGAGCCAGCTCCGCGATGTACACCGGACCGAGCACAGACGACGCACCGATGCCGAGCCCTCCGACGAAGCGGAAGAACATGAAGGCGTACCAATTCCATGCGAGGCCGCATCCAAAGGCCGAGCCCAGAAAAAGCGCTGCCGTAATGCGCAACGTCTCGCGGCTGCCTAGCCGCTGCCCCACCTGGCCCGCGCCTAACGCGCCAATTACCGTGCCTACCAGTCCGATCGCAACCGTGAAACCCTCTTCGTGTGGGTTCAAGCTGTAGAGTTTCACCAACGCATCGATTGCGCCGGAGATGACGACTGTATCGAAGCCGAAGAGCAGACCGCCCAACGCACCGGTGAGGGTCGCTCGCATCAAAGGAAAGTTCGGTCGCATGATCTGATTTCTCTTGAGCTCTCAAGGAATCTTGGGATCTCCGGCAGATCACGGCGCACAACCAGATTGGCAGAACGACGTTTGCTGTTCTGGAAAAGCGGCAGGATATCCGAAAACGCCGTTAACCATCCTACAGACTGGGTCCTGAAGCGGCAAACCGCCGAATTTTCCGAAGATTTGCCGGGCTGAGACCGGTTTCAGGAAGGCGATGTCACGCAGGCAGCACGGCGAGGATCCGGCAGCGGCGCTTGTCCGCGGCTCCCCACGCCAGAGGCATCTCGCTTTCAATGCAGACGCAATCGCCGGCCTCCAACACCTCGTGCAGACCGCCCGCATCGAGACGCAGCTTGCCCTCCAGCACATAGAGCAGCCCATTGGTATCGCGCGGGACATTCATCGCCACCGACGAGCCGCCCGGTGGCAGCTCAATCATCTCCGCCCGGATGTGCGAACCCTCGGCATAGTTGAGTGGCGTCACCTTCACCGACTCGGTGCCGCGCGAGCTCGCTTGCAGATGAGCCTTACGCGTGATCGAGAGCGTGTGGCGCGCCGGCTCGGCAAAAAAGTGGCTCAGCCCCACGCCGTATACGCGGCAGATGGTGGCCAAAGTTGGCAGGGTGGGAATCATGCGGTCGGTCTCGAGCTTGGAGAGCAACGCAGTGGAGAGGCCCGTTTCGGCGGCCAGCCGGGAAAGTGTTAACCGCTTCTGGGTGCGCAACGAGCGCAGTTTTAACCCGATGCAGTAAGGCTCCAAAGACCATTGTGCGTACGAGACCGCCTTGGGCATCCTGAACTCCCTTAGGTTGTGAATTAGTTCTTAAAACAAGTCTAAGTCAAGTCTCCAGGAGGAAACTTCCGTCACGCCGGTACACGTCAAACTTTAGAAAGTAACTTTGGCCTGCTGCACCCGGCAAGAGCCGGCCATCCGGAAAGAAACGCGCGCGCGCCTCGGCTCACCCAACGCTCGGACGCCTCACGCGCATCGAAGAGTTTAAGTTCAGCCGTTTCACGACGGACGGGCATGGGCCTTCGCCTACTGAAGGGCTACGGGGCGGAAACGCTCCTGCAGCTTCCGGCACGAACAGCGGTGTCGCATTCGCTCGACGGCGCGCATCTTCAACTCGTCACAACCGATGGAGAGAAGCATTTCGTTATGATCCAATACTTCCGCCCTCGCATTCATTCTTTTTTTCGCACGATTTGCTGCGCGCTTGTCCTTTTCAGCGGCTCCTTTCTCGCTGCGCAGACCAATGCAGCGCCGGCGAATCCGTCTCCGGATATTCTGGTCCTCAGTAACGGCGATACGCTGCACGGCAAGTTTGTCAGTGAGGTCGCTGGCAAGGTCACGTTCCACAGTGATGCGCTCGGCGACATCACGCTCTCCTGGGACAAAATCAAAGAGCTGCATACGGCAGAAAAGTTCGCGGTACTCGATAAAAACGTGAAAGTGCGCGGCAAGGAGGGGGCTTCTCATATTCCAGTGGGCACCATCGACGTAACCGGTCAGGCAGTCACGGTACACACGGGAAAACCTGAAGAGGCGCACGTTCCGGCTGCCAACGCACAGTATGTCGTCGATGAAGCGACGCTCGATACGCAGGCCTATCATGAGCCCAACTTCTTTACTGGATGGAACGGCGCGGCGACGACGGGCGCCACCATCGTCACAGCGACGCAAAATCAGTACACCGTTTCGGGAGGTGTGGGCTTGGTACGCACAGTACCCGCGGTGAGCTGGCTGGATGCACGCAATCGCACTTCAGCCGATTTCAACGGCTCGTTTGGCAAAAACACTGAGCCTGGAACGCCACCGATCAAAACGGCCATCTTTCATGCCGATGCGGAGCGGGACCAGTATTTTTCTCCACGTTTTTTCGCTCTCGCGGAGACTGCCTTCGATCACAACTTCGGCCAGAGCCTGGCGCTGCAGTCGGTGTATGGCGGCGGCATCGGCTGGACCGCCCTGAAGACTCCGAAACGGGAGCTGGACCTGAAAGCGACGATTCAATACGAGAGCCAGCAGTTCCTGGTTACGCCTGGCTCCGTCCCCACACCGAATCTGAACCTGATCGGTTCCACCTTTTCGGCCAGCTACGTGGATCGCTTCAAGCTGTTGACGCTAACCCAGAATGTCGCATTCATCCCTGCCTACAACACACCGAGCGCCTACTCGGCCAGCGAAGCGGATACGCTTGCCTTTCCCGCCTACAAGAACCTCAGCTTCTCAATCGGCACGTTAGACAGCTATCTGAACGACCCGCCGACATCAATCCCGCCCACCAAACCAAACTCATTCCAGTTCACGATGGGCCTGACGTACGCGATCAAGTCAAAATACTAGGCTGTGCGGGGTGCGCTCCATTGCGCGCCCCGTACGTCATTTGTCGTAATTACCCGCATACATCTTGTAAATGATTAAATAAAAAGGCTTTGCCTTAAATTTTAAGTTTACTCATTTATAACTAGGTAACCTATTCAGGATTACTTTGCGCTGGGAAAAATCATGGCGAAGAGCCTTCCAATCTTCAACTTGCGTTGATAATCGCAGGAATAAACAAAAAGACTGGGCTCCACTTCGTGTTCACGGAGCGCTGCCAGCACCGCTCTTTCAGAGAGGCTGCAGCCTGTGGAATCCGAAGCGAGAAGCTCAGCCAAGTGTAGGCAGTAGGTCAATTTTCCCCGGATGTTGTGAAGCGCGCTCGCGTTTGGCGTGTGCAGGAGAAGCTCCGTCTGCCTTGGGGACGGTGGGCCTTCCGTACGTTCCACGCACAGAGCACGCGGAAATGCGTTGGATCGATGGAGAAGTTCGACCCGGCGAAAGCCGCTATTGCAGAGAAGGGTTATCAATTTGGCGAGTTCCGTCTGGAGACGAACGGAACGCTTTGGCGGGGCGACACCCAGGTTTCCCTGCCGGCCGAGGAGCTTCAGGCGCTACGTCTGCTGCTCGCGCGCCAAGGACAGGTTGTCACCGCTCTTGAGCTGAAGCAGACGCTATGGGGCGACGAGCCCGTGCCCGCCGACAGCGTAGCGATGTGTCTTGCCTCCCTGCGCAAGAGACTTGAGCCGGAAGAGTACATCCAGACTGTCCATAAGCGCGGTTTCCGCTTTTCCGCGGAGACGATGCCGCTTGAGAGCCAGGTGCTCGAGGCGCTTCCGCGGCTGGCTATTTTGCCCTTTACGACGGGATTCGGTGTTCCCGAGCATCTGGGTCCGGCGATTGCCGACGAGGCCGCAGACCGACTCCGTGCGGCAACTTCCGCATTCGCTCTGGTTCTTGCCCGCGATTCCGTGTCAGTACTCGCCGGGCGTGGCCTTGCGCCGCGGCAGATTGGCGAGATGCTGAAAGCCGATTTCGTCCTCGCCGGTGATTTGCATCTGGTGTCATCCCAATACCGTCTGCGTGTGCGGATGATCAGGGTGACCGACGGCTCCGAGGTCTGGGTGGAAGATCGGCTGGTGGATCGCGCGCGGCTGGTCCAGTTGGAGACAGAACTGGCCAGGATGATTGCGCTCCGCATCAGTGGAGCAGCGTTGGCGATCTCGGCCTCTGCCGAGCAACACGAAGAGCGGGAATCCCGAACCGGGGAGCACGAAGCCTACGAAATTTTTCTGCGCGCCCGTTACGAATGGCAGAGCCTGGAGCGGCATCGTATGCAGGATGCCTTGCAGCAATTGCTGCGCGTCATCGAGCTCGATCCGGCATTCGTTCCTGCTCGCATCAACCTCGCCTATTTGTCCGTCACTCAGGAACACTTCGGGTTTATGCCGCCCGCAATCGCCGCCGATCTGGTGCGACAAGCAGCCGAGCCCGCTCAAAATCTGGATACTCGTTCAGAGACATTGCTGCCTGCGCTCGGATGGATCCAATTGCATTTCGACAGAGATTTGCCGGCGGCGCTCCGCTCACTGGAACGCTCGGCGCATCTGCCGCACGATCCGTGGATCACGCGCGCCCGCACGATGGTGGCATTGAGCCGGCACCGCTTTAGCGAAGCGATCGAGCAACTGCTCGCAGCGATTCACGTCGATCCATGGTCGCCGTGGCTGCATGCACGCCTTGCCTGGGCACATCATCTCTCCGGCGAAGCCGCGGCCAGTGTGCAACTGGCGCGCACCGCGCTTGACCGTTTTCCGCAACACGAAGGCGGGCAGCTCTACGCAGCTATCATTCTTGCATTCAACGGTGAGACGAGCCAGGCTCTCGATCTCGCGCAGGGTTTGGTGCAGCGCCAACCGCATCTCGATCCTGCGGCGGCTGTTCACGCCTACGCGTTGGCGATGGCCGGACGGAAAGAGGAAGCGCGAACGATTCTTGAACGGTTGCAATGGCTAGGACGTGAACGCTACGCCATGAACACGTTTTCTTCCGCGGCGTATGTAGCGCTGGGCGATCCGGGCATGGCCATGGCCGAACTCAATGCCGCCAACGAAAGACGCTGCCCCTGGTTCTTCCAGATGCTCGCTGACCCGCGGCTCCGCTCTTTGCGAGCCCGCCCGGATTTCGTTTCCATGCTGAATGTACTTACTGCAATGGAAGCCGAGGGCCAACGGAGTCTTCCGGAGGACTCACCGCAATAGGATTGCGCACGGCTATTATCTTTTGTTGGGCTCACGCTGCAGAACTTCGAGCAGCCTGCGGTCCTCAGGAGTGAGGACTGCGCGTTCCAGCAGGTCTGGTCGATTCCGTAGTGTCTTGCGCAACTGCTGCTCGCGCCGCCAGCGGCGAATCTGAAGATGATCGCCGTTGAGCAGAACCTCCGGCACACGCAGGCCATCAAACTCTGCCGGTCGCGTGTAGTGCGGATAGTCAAGCAGACCACCCGCGCCGTGTTGCGATCGGGGTACTCCCTGCTGATCGGCTGAGATCTCGGAATCGGCGACACCAAAGCTCTCGAAGTCGCCAGAAGCCTCATTGCCGAGCACGCCCGGAATCAGACGCATCGTAGTATCGACGACGACGGCTGCGGCCAACTCTCCGCCGCTCAGCACATAATCACCGATCGAGAGCTCCATATCGCAATAGAGCTCGTTGATGCGTTCATCTACTCCTTCGTACCGGCCGCAGAGCAGAACAACGCTATCGAGAGTAGCTAACTCGCGAGCAACGGATTGCGTGAAGGGACGGCCCTGTGCGGAAAGCAGGATGACGCGCGTCTTCTCTTTTTGCTCTTGCGGGATAGACTGCGCAGTTTTCGCCGGGATGCCCAGCGAAGCCAGTGCCTCGGCGAGGGGCTCGGGCTTGAGCACCATGCCCTCGCCACCGCCGAATGGGCGATCGTCGACGGTGCGATGACGATCGTGCGTAAACGTACGCAGATCGTGAGTCTCGATGGTCACCAGCCCCTCGGCCTGCGCACGGCGCACGATGCCGTGCTCAAAGATGCCTGTGAAGAAACCAGGAAAGATGGTGACGATCTCAAACCGCATACTTCCCGATGATAACGGTGTTATTCCGATGCGTTCAGATCTGCGAGTCCTTCCGGTAGAGCCATCTCGATGCGCTTTGCCTCAAGATCGATGCGGCGCAGATAGCTCTTGGCGAACGGGACAAGGACCTCGCCGCGCGGGCCACAGACGATGAGCATCGCCACCGGACCCGAGCCGAGGTCAACGTCTTCAATCAGACCGACGGCGCTGGGCTCGGCCGGGGTGGTGTCGACGAGGGTGCAGCCGATCAGATCGCTAATGTAGGTTTCGTCCCCGGCGAGCGGAACGCGCTCAGTTTGCGGGATTGCCACAGCGAGGCCGCTGAGCGCTTCGGCCGCCGAGATGGAGTCCACGCCGGCAAAGTGCAGCACAATGCCGCCCTTGTGCTGCCAATGCGCGAGCAGGCGAACCGGAGCCGGCAGAGCGGGGCGAAGAGCAGTCTGCACCTTCGGCGCGGAATTCGCCGCAGCTCCGGCAACGAGCCAGAGCTTGCGCCGCTCGGAGAATTTTTCAGGAAAGTCGGTCAGGAGATCGGCGAAGACTTCACCACGGCGTCCCTGCGGGCGGCGGATCAGGGCCAGCCAGGCCCAGGCGGCTTCAGGCATTTCAGACGCAGTCATTACGGCAAAACCAGAGAAAACGTGTCCTTTAAGATTATCCAAGGTCGCCGCTCCTTGGGGTCGCGTCGACTTGAATGCCCCGGCTTCGGGATACAGCGTCTCTGTTTTTGCTATAGCAGCTCCGGAATGCGCCGGCAGCTCGGAGCATGAACATGCTCTATTCTTCGTCGCCCTCTTCCAGGATGTCGAGGGTATAACGATGGTGCAGCTTCATGCTGACAGCACCGAGAATGGTGCGCACAGAGCGCGCCGTGCGCCCCTGCTTGCCGATCACCTTGCCTACGTCCTGCGGCGCGACACGAAGCTTAAGGACAGTGTTATCGTCTCGGTCCACCGATTGGACCTCGACGGCTGACGGCTCATCCACCAGGGCTCGCGCGATTTCGCGAACCAGTTCCTCGACTTGGACCATATCAACCTGGGTCATGTTCTTGCCCCTGACCTGCTGCGTTGCCAAATTGTGGAATTGGCACTGTGCGCGAATAGTATCAGCACACGTACCTCGCCGTCAGCAATTCTCTACATCTTTCCCGCCCGGCATGCCGGAGACGGGAACGAGAGGGGGATGAGTGGGGAGATCAGGCAGCAGCCGTAGCTGCGGTCTCGCCGTTCGCCAGGGCCGGATTCTTGGCGAGCAGTTTTTCGACGGTCGGAGTGAGCTGAGCGCCCACGCCACGCCAATAAGCCACGCGCTCGTGCTTCAGGTTCACCGTTGCTGGACTGGTGCGGGGATTGTAGGTGCCGACGACTTCAATCGAACGGCCATTGCGGGCGCGGTCCTTCTCAATAACCACGATGCGGTAGTAAGGCTGCTTACGGGCGCCAACACGCGCCAGGCGAATCATAACCACGGGAACACATTCCTTTCCAAAAAAGCTTCAGGTCGTTTGGGGTCTTTTGGGCCGGCGCGAAGGCGCCCGGCACTGCAACCGGCCAGACAGAGATACCCAGCCGCGCAAGACGCAACATCTAAGTATCGCCGAAAATGGGGTTTTGAAGCAAATCTCCGCGGCAGAGTGCGGTCTGAGCCCCATGGTCGGGCGATCCACTCACCGGAAGCCGGACCACTTGCCCGACTGCTACAGTATCAAGGCGTCGGGAACATTCCTTCGGAGCCTGCGGGGGCAGAGCTGCATCCAAAGACTGATTCCACAGTAGAACGCGCAAACGAGTGAACCGCGAATATCACAAGTGGCATTCGAGCCGTCTGCGCCGGGAGATGGAACTGCTCGTCTTCGGTCACACAGGGCTGCCGATCGTGGTGTTTCCCACCTCGGGAGGGCGGTTCTTCGAATTCGAGGATTGCGGTATGGTGGGCGCGCTCGCCGGTCGCGTCGAGAGCGGTGATCTGCAGCTCTATTGTGTCGACTCGGTTAACTTCGAGAGCTGGTATAACCGGCGGATTGCTCCGCGTGCGCGCATCGCTCTGCAAACGCACTATGAAGAATATCTGCTCCATGAAGTGCTGCCGCTTCTCCGGCAAAAGAACGGCGATCCTCGCCTGGCAGCGCTGGGATGCAGCTTCGGAGGATACCATGCCGCCAATATCGCCTTCCGGCATCCTGATCTGTTCACCGGTATGGTTTCACTATCAGGTGCATTCGATTTATCCGGCTTCCTGGACGGCTACTCCGATCAGGACTGCTACTTCAATCTGCCCACGTACTATCTGCCCAATCTGCATGATCCGTGGTATCTCGAACGGTTCCGGCAAAACCGGTATGTGCTGGCAACCGGCTGGGACGACCAGTGCCTGGAGCAGAACCGGAATCTGCATCGCATTCTCGAGTCCAAGGAGATTCCGCACCGGTTTGAAATCTGGGACACACGCAACTCGCACGACTGGCCCACATGGCAACGCATGGTGCAGGAATATTTTTGAGACTGACACGTTGACGATAAGTAGCGACAGGATTTTAAGGAGGAGACGCAATGAGTACAGCCAATCCGTATGAAAGTTTTCTGGATGGCAGGCCGGTGGAAACGATTCTTGCCTCAACACCCGGCGCGTTGGCCGAGGCGCTTGCGGCGATCGGCGATGACAATCTTTCCACTCCGCCTGCCCCGGCAAAATGGAGCGCTGCGGAGATCATCTGCCATCTTGCTGACTGCGAGCTGGTCTTCGGCTTCCGGCTGCGGCAGACGCTCGCAGAAGACAAACCCACTCTTCAGCCCTTCGATCAGGAAAAATGGGCCGCAACCTATCGCGGCGTGAGCGCCGGTCATGCGCTGGAGGTGTTTTCAGCTCTGCGTGGTTGGAATCTGCGGCTGCTCGAAGATGTATTGCCGGCCGCGGCTAACCGGCCGACCTTTCATCCTGAGCGCGGCGTCATGACCTTCCAGACGATTGTGGAGACGATGGCCGGCCATGATCTGAACCACCTGGGGCAACTGCGGCGCATGGCATCTGCCTAAGCGAATTGCGCGCGGGCCGCGTCGAAAGATTGCGGCACTTCGGGAACCTTTTTGCGCCTTGCGTGGTCCAAGTTAGTAGCGCTTTTCCTGCACGAATCGCCAGTGCCGTTTGATTGTCAAGGGAACGCCCTCTTGCGGCCCTCCAGGAGAATGTATGCGCCTTGTGTTGCCTGTCTCGCTTCTTGCTTTCAGCTTTCCTGTCCTTTCCCTCTCACTCGCAGCGCAATCCGGAGCCCGTTCGGCTGCCGCATCGCGCCCTCCCGCACAGCCAGCTGCTCCGCAGCCCGTCAAAGACCTGCCTGTACGCAAGGTCGTTCTTTATAAAAATGGCGTCGGTTACTTTGAGCACGCGGGTACCGTCAACGGAAATCAGCGCGTCGCCATCGACTTCACCTCATCGCAGCTGAATGACGTGCTGCAGTCGCTCACCGTGCTTGACCAGGGCGGCGGACATATTGCGAACGTCAACTACAACTCCACAATGCCGATCGAGCAGCAACTGCAGAGTCTCGCGCTGGGATTGAATGATTATCCGCCCACCACGGCTATCTATCAGGCTCTGCGTGGGCAGCGCGTCGAGGTCACCGGCGCGGGCACGGGGTTTACCGGCCGGCTCGTCAACATCGAACTCCGCAAGGAAACGGACAAGAACGGAACCACGTCGGAAGACCACTACTTTCTGATCGTCGAAACCGATTCAGGAGCACTGCGCACGGCGGAGTTATCGGATGCACTCTCGGTGCGTATGCTCGATCCCGCGCTCGAAAAGCAGTTCTCTGAGTATCTCGGCATCATCGCCTCGGCGCAGAATCAGCAGGAGCGCCATCTCACGCTGGAGGCGTCGGGAGACGGTGAGCGGCAGATTGACGTGAGCTATATCAGCGCCGTGCCGGTCTGGAAGTCGACCTATCGCGTGGTCTTTCCGCGCGAGGCAAGTGGCAACGCAATCGTGCAGGGCTGGGCCGTCGTGGACAACACCGTAGGCGCGGATTGGGATAACGTGCAACTCTCACTGGTCGCCGGCGCGCCGCAGAGCTTTATCCAGCCGCTATCGCAGCCGATCTACACCCATCGACCGGAAGTGCCGATCGCGGTCGCGCAGCAGACCATGCCGGAGACGCATGAGGCGGCGGAGAGTGTGACCGTTAATTCAGAAATGATGAACGGAGCGCTGGCGCCGCCTCCACAAGTCACAAGGCCAATGGCCAAAGCCCTAGACAGAGCGGCAGGAATAGTCGGCGGCATCGGCTCAGGTTACGCTGGCGGTGTTTATCGCGCCACAGACGCACTCCAGGCAGGCGACGTCTCCACCAACGCCTTCGACGATTACTTCGAGTACGCCCTCACGCAACCGGTCACGATTCATAAGAATGAGTCGGCAATGGTGCCGATCCTACAGGAAAGCCTGCCCGCAGAGCACGTCACGCTGTGGAGCAGCAAGCAGAGGCAGCCGTTGCGCGCCGTCTGGCTCGAAAACAAATCGAAGCTCACGCTCGACGCGGGCAGTTTTTCGATCTTCGAGAACGGCGAGTTTGCCGGCGAGGGCCTGCTCGATCCGATTCATCCCAACGAAAAGCGGCTGCTCTCCTATGCCGTGGATCAAGCTGTGAAAGTGCATTCCGGCAACGTTGGGAATACGCGCAGGCTGCATCATGTGGCTATTCACAAGGGCATCCTGGTGCAGACAACCGATCAACTTACCGATACCACGTACACGATCAACAACACCGCAGACGAGGCGCGCACTGTGGTGATTGAACACCCACGACAACCAAATGCGCAACTCGAGTCCGATGTGAAGCCCGACGAAACCACGGCGACGGCTTATCGCTTTCGCGTCAATGTTGCGCCGCATCAATCGACCGATCTGCATGTGGCCGAGCGCGCCAAGCTCTTCGAGACGGTACGAATCAATCCCGATGAGGACCAGACCGATTTCCTGGTGACGGTAAGCAAGTACACGCCGGAGCTCGAAGAAAAATTGCGCCCCCTCATCGAGGCAGAAACCACGCTCGCCGACATCAATAGCAAGCTCAGCGAGAACGATGAGACGCAGAAGGCTCTGGCCGGCGACGAAGCGCGCGATCGCGACAACATCACAGCGCTCAAGGGCAACGAGGCCGCCAAGCGCTTTATTGAAGCGCTCAGCCACACCGAGGACCAGATTGACGCGGCGCGCAAGCAGCAGGCGGATCTCGAAAAGCAGCGCGACACAGCGCGGGCCAATCTCGATGCCCTGATTGCGAAGATGTCCTTCGATACCGATCTCGATGTGGCCTTGCCCACGAATCAGAATGAGCAGCCTTGAAAAACTGCGCTCTTGGTGTCGCGAGTATGAGGAGTAAACTGGTCGCGTATCCACAGCAACTTTGAAGGCGGCGCGCATGAAGCGAATTGGCGTTCTGTTTGGCGTGGAGAATAGCTTTCCCAGCGCTCTGGTGGAACGCATCAACATCCGAAAGAACGATGGGGCTCGGAACGCCGACGGCATCATCGCGGAGTTTGTCCAGACCGGCGCAGTGCCGCTTGATCAGCAGCCGCGCTACTCGCTGATCTTGGATCGCATCTCGCACAGCGTACCGTTCTATCGTGCGTTTCTAAAGCACGCGGTTCTCAACGGCACAATCGTTATCAACAATCCGTTCTGGTGGTCGGCTGATGACAAGTTCTTTAACTATGCTCTGGCTGCCCGATTGGGTGTGGCTGTGCCTCCAACCGTGATGCTGCCGCACAAACAGCCTCCCGAGGGAACCACCGATCGCTCTTTGCGCAATCTCGAATATCCCCTCGATTGGGAGAGCGTCTTTGCCCGCGCAGGCGAGCATGGCTTTCTCAAGCCGATTGATGGCGGCGGCTGGTGCGATGTGCACGAAGTGCATAGCCGTGAAGAGTTCTTCCGCGCTTATGATGAATCCCGCGACCTGTGCATGGTGTATCAGAAAGCTGTCGCGTTTACGGATTATTTTCGCTGCTATGTGGTCGGGCAGAAGCAGGTGCGGATCATGCCCTACGATCCGCGTCGCACGCACACCGAGCGCTACGTGCAGGACGCCGGCAGGGGACCTGCCGGCAAAAGGCTGCTCAAACGCATCGAGCAGGATGCGCTGAAGCTCTGCCGCGCACTCGGCTATGACTTGAACAGCGTCGAGTTCGCCATAGAAAACGGCGTTCCCTACGCGATCGACTTCATGAACCCCGCTCCGGATGCCGATCTCAACTCCGTCGGACCGGAAAACTTCGAGTGGATCGTGGACCAGGTCGCCGAAATGATGATCGCTAAGGCCAGCGCGACGCCGAGCACGCCGGAGTTGCGCTGGTCGGCCTTTCTGGGCGAATCCCCGCCGATAAAAATCGCCAAAAAGGCAGCTAAGCAAACCAGCTCAAGGTCCAAAAAGAAGAAATCGGCGAAAGCGGCGGAACCACTGGGGGCGATCGATACGATGCCGGTTCGCCTTGATGAAAAAGCGCTCCACTCTTGATTCCCGCCCTGTTTTCCTAGCTGACCGCGCTGTGCCGTTGACGATATTCTGAAAGCGCATGAGGATGCATCGGCAGACCGGGAGCGTGGTGCTTTGAATCCCACGCCCAAGGCGGGCACAGCGGGCCCGAGTTTTGCCGCTGTCGGTCGCTTTGTCGCAGAGGTTGAGTCCGCAGCAGCAGGCAAAGGTCGGCTTCGTCCCGGTTATGTGCTGACTGGAGATGAGATTTTTTTGCTCGACCGCTGCCGCGCTGCCGTTCTCAAGGCCTTTGTCCCGCCGGACCTCAAGGATTTCTGCCTTTCTGATCTGGATTTAGCCGGCACCTCAATCTTCGAAGTGCTGGACCGCGCGCAGACGCCCTCCCTGATGGCGCCGTTTCAGGTTATCTTCATCCGCAACATCCGCCAGCTCTACACGCGGGGCGCCAAGAAAGACGAGTTCGCAGCGCTCGATCGCTACTTCCGCTCGCCGAATCCGCAGGCAGTTCTTCTGTTCATCGCGGACTTCCTGCGCATCCCCAGCGACGCCCGGCGTATGGATATGGATGACAAGAACCGCTATGAGCGGCTCACCGAAACACTGGGCGAGCACTGCGGCATGGTGGAGTTGGCGCGCGTCAACGAAGAAGATGCGATGCGGTGGGCCGTTGCGACTGCGCAGGAGTCCAACATTCGTTTGGAGTCCGACGCGGCCCGCGAGCTGGTCGACGCGCTGGGCGCGGACATGATGCTGATCTCATCAGAACTGGAGAAGCTGCTGTTGTATGCGACGGGGCGTGGTCGGATTACGCTCGGCGACGTGGAGACAATGGTGCTGGGCGCCAAGCAGCGCTCGCTCTTTGAGCTGACTGACGCCATCAGCGCCCGCGACCGGGTGCGCGCGCTGGCGCTGCTGCAGGGCCTTCTCAATAGCTCGGATGCCGGCGAAGACGCGGCCATCGGACATCTCTACATGCTGGCGCGCACCTTCCGGCAGATGCTGGTGATTCTCGAAAAAAACGTGCGCGACTCGCGCGCCATCTGGCAGGCGCTGTGGCAGGGCTTCCGGATTCCGCCTTTTGCCGCTGACGACCTGATTCGCCAGGCGCGCCGCTACAAGAGCCGCCGCGAGCTGACGCGCGCTCTGCGCCTGATTGCGCGTGCCGATCTCGAACTGCGCTCCTCGCCGCCAGATAAGCGGCTGGTTCTCGAGCGGCTCGTTTACAACCTCGCGCTCGAACCGCAAGTTCAGGCTTCGGTATGGGCGCAGTTGTCGTTTGAAGCGCAGCTTGGCTGAGAATCCTCTCCGCGCTCGCATCCAGTGGCGAAGCGCACAATGGAAGAGATGTCGACTGCCGCGACCTTCTTTACCCTGCCCAACGTAATCGCCGCTCTGCTGGTACTCGTCCCTTATCTTCTGGTGGCTTTTTCTCCGGAGGGTGCAGTGCGCAGCATCCACCGGCTGCCGCAATGGGCACAGCTTTGCATGCCGGCATTCCTTAGCATTCCGTACGCAATCGTGGCCTGCGCGGGCGGCATCTTTCAGTGGGCATGGTTCGCTCTCTATGCAGGATTACCGATTCTGATCGCGGCGCTACTGCATCAGGCGGCGCAGGTCGACACAGCACAGCTCGGGAACTGGCGAGACTTTCTGATTTTGGCCGTGCTCGGCGTCGCCGTGGACCTGCGCTGGTTTGAAGGCGCCTGGCCGGCGCACCTGGCGGTCTTCAACAAGATCATCCTGCTCAACGCAGGCATCTACGGTTTTGTTCTCATCCGGCAACTCGACGGAGCGGGGTTTGATTTACGCCTGCGCGTCGCCGATCTGGGAATCGGTCTGCGGGAAGCGGCGTTCTACACGCCCATCGCGCTCGCCGCCGGCTTATGGCTCGGCTTTCTGCACATCCATCGCGAGTGGCCCGGTGTGGCAATGATCGCCGGCGCGTGGACCTTCACCTTCTTCTTCATCGCGGTTCCCGAAGAGCTGTTTTTTCGCGGATGGCTGCAGAATCTGCTGGAGCTGCGGATCGGCCGCACGTGGGCGCTCTTTGTCACGGCGTCGCTCTTCGGGCTTGCGCACTTTAACAAACGTGCAGTTCACTTCAACTGGCGCTATGTGCTGCTGGCGGCGGCGGCCGGCATCTTCTACGGCCGGGCATGGCGGCACAACCGGCGCGTCGGAGCGTCCGCCGTAACGCACGCGACGGTCGACTCCATCTGGTCGCTATGGTTTCGGTAGAGGATGAGCCAATGGATAGGGCGAGGAAGTATGCCGGTGCTGCTGATAGCGCACGTAACCCAGACCGACGCGCATATTATGATCCACCGGCCCCGGAATCGTAACAGCCACCGCAATGCCAAGAATGGCATGCGCCAGGGCCAGCGAGTAGAGATTGCGGTAGCGAAGGAAGACCAGGCAGGCAACGAATCCCCAGATCAGCGTCATGGGAGTCAGAATGACGCTGGGCAGATGGGCCGTCGCAAACAGCAGCGATGCTGCAAAGGCAGCGTGGATCGAGTTAGGAATCAGCCGCAAAAGCCGCTGCAGAAAAACCCCTTGCAGCAGCAACTGTTGTACCCCGCTCCATACCGCGTAGGCACAGTAGGTCGCCACAAAAGCCAGCGGCCCACGTGGCAAATGCAATGTATGCAGCCTGGCTGCAACAAAGACGGCCGCTCCTGCCAAAAGCGAAGCCAGGCCCACGATCCATGCTGAACGCCAGAAATTGCCCATCCGCAGGCCCATCGCCTTCCAGCCATCGAACGAACTGTAGGTAACAAGGACGACCGACGCAGCCGCGACCCACCAGAGATAGCGCTGCCAGGGCCTTGGTGTCCAGATGACGAGCAGGATCAGCCCGTACGGAATGCAGATTTCGATCAGATCGCGGAGCTTGCTTCGCTCATTCGCTGTGTTCTGCTCTCCGTACGGAATCACACTTGCGTAAGCCATGTTTGTCGGCCGCACCGCGATCTTTCACTTATATAGAAACCGATTTCGAATAAAAGTTAGCCTGCCGAATAGTCGATCGCCCATTACCGTTGGTGCAGTTTTCCAAGCAACCGTTTCGAGCGATGTCATTACTCCAGCTCTGCTATTCGAGTCCCATTATTCGAGGATGATCGGCGGCTCGGCTTCGTTGCCCCGCGTCGTCAGCGCGATCGCTGCTGCCAGAATCAGTGCGCCGCCGAGCCACGCATAGGGGCCCAGCCGTTCGCCAAGCAGTTCGACGCCGAGCACCGAACCGAGAGCCGGCTCGATATTCAGGAAGACTCCGGCTCGCGAAGCCGGCACATGATGAATTCCCCAGTTCCATAGCAGGGTTGTAGTCGCCGTACAGAGCAAGCCGCTTACCGCCAGCGCGATCCAGGCCGTGAGGCTGATGTGCCCGAACGGCGGCGGCTCGACCTTCTGGTGCGTGAGTGGCGATAAAAGTTGGGGTCCAAGAACCAGGACCAGCAGCATCGCCGTTCCCGACACGATGGTGTACGCCGTCACGACGGGCGGACTGTGTGTCTTCATCAGCTTTTTGCTGAGCAGAATCCAAGCAAGAGCCGTGATGAGCGAAGCGATCACCAGCAGATCGCCTGTGAGCGAGGGTGTTTCGCGGCCGGTGCTCACACGATTGCCGCCGAGCACGACCAGCGCCGCACCCACTGTCGACCCGCACAAAGCCAGCCAGCCGAACCAGTCGAGCGATTCCCCGGCAAACAATGCGGCGGCGGCGGCCAGCAGCACGGGCATGGCGCCCACCATCAACGCCGCGTGGCTAACAGTTGTGCGCGCGAGGCCGTGAAACTGGAGCAGGAACTGGATGGGAATTCCGAAAAACGCGGCCAGCAGCAGAGTGCGCAGCTCCTCGCCGGTCAGCCGGGCTCGGCTATGGATCGCCACCGGCAGCATGCCGAGCGTGGCGAAGAGAAACCGGCAGAGCACCATGTGCTCCACGTTCATCTCGTCGAGAGCCAAGCGTCCAAAGTAGAAGCCCGTTCCCCACAGAGTTCCGGCGAGTGCGCAGGCGCCGTAACCTAGAAACCTGAAGCTCCGGTTGTTGAGCGCCGGCTCTGCCATCCTCCCTTACTGTCGCATACGCCTTGGCACTAACGGTCAGAATCGAATTCGATATATCCTAAGAACAAGCGCAGAACAATGGTTTCAAGTAGCAGCAACCGCGGCGAAAAGCTCCCTACCCTCAAGCTGACGGTGGTGCAGTACGGCATCTTGCTGATGATGCTGGCGTTGGCGGGCGGCTTGTGGCGTCTGCAGGTGCTCGGCGCGCAGAACTACCAGCAGCTTGCCGAGGCAAACCGCATCCGCAAAGAGCCGATCATGGCGCCGCGCGGAAAGCTCTTTGATCGCGACAATCGCCTGATCGTCGACAATTACCCCTCCGTCTCCTGCTTCCTGGTCCGCGAGCAGAGCCATCGCGTGGATGCAGACCTGCCGCTCATTGCTCAGGGACTCAACCTTGACCTCGACCAGTTGCGCGCTACGCTGCGGCATTACCGCACCTCGCCCGGCTACCAGCCGATTCCAATCAAGGAAGATATCTCCGCCGACGAGCAGGCGTTCATTGCGGCACACAAGAATGAACTGCCGGAGCTCGAAACCATCGGCGTGGAGCGGCGGCTCTATCCGCGCGACGGCTTCGCGGCGCACCTGATCGGCTATGTCGGCGAGGTAAGCGAAGAGGACCTGAACAATCCGCGTTTCGCCTACTACGAGCCGGGCGATGTGGTGGGCAAGGCAGGCGTGGAAGAGACCTACGACGCCCTGCTGCGCGGGCAGGACGGCAGCCGCGACGTGATCGTCGACAGCCATGGCCGCGAAGTCGGCTACCTGAAGACCCAGGAGGCCGTGCCCGGCAAATCACTGAAGCTCACCATCGATAACGATATCCAGCGTGCCGCCGAGCTGGCTCTGGGCGACGCCAGCGGAGCCGTGATCGTAATGGATCCCCGGAACGGCGAGATTCTGGCGATGGTCTCGCATCCGAGCTACGATCCCAACGATTTCGCCGTCAAGATCAATCGCACCGACTGGAACAAGCTGATCACCGATCCGCGCCATCCGCTGATGAACAAGGCGATCCAGGACCAGCTTGCGCCCGGTTCCACTTTCAAGATCATCATGTCCGCCGCGGGCCTGCAGGAGGGCATCGCGCAGAACATGCACGTGATGTGCAACGGCGGAGCCAATTTCTATGGCCGCTTCTTCAAGTGTGATCACCACCATGGCATGCTCGACATCCATGAGGCCATTCCGATGTCCTGCGACACCTTCTTTTACACGATGGCGCAGCGGCTGGGGATCGACACGATTGCAAAGTATGCAGTTTCATTTGGGTTGAGCCAGAAAACAGGCGTCGATCTGCCAAACGAGATGGCCGGCATCATGCCCTCAACGCAGTGGGAGCTTAAGAATTACCACCAGAAGTACTATGCCGGCAACACGATCTCCGTCGGCATTGGTCAGGGCGAGACACAGGTAACGCCGATTCAGCTTTTGCGCACGTTGAGCGGCCTTGCGTCGGATGGTCACTTTGTTCGTCCGCACGTCGTCGATCCGAACGAGTTGCCGTCGGATTTTCGCCAAGCTGTCCTAGATAGCTTTCCCGGCTCCGGCGACAAGGTTGTGCCCTTGAATCCCGATACCTGGATGACCATCACCGACGGCATGGCGGCAGCCACCACGCCAGGTCTGTACCACACGGCCGAAGCGGCGCACCTGGAAGGCGTAGATTTCGCCGGCAAAACGGGTACAGCTCAGGTGGTAGGCGGCGGCGATACCCATACCAAGGGCGGCGCCAAGACACCGAATGCCTGGTTCGTCGGCATGGTCCCGCGCCGCAATCCTGAGATGGCCATCGTGGTGTTGCAGGAACACGGTGACTGGGGCTCGGGATCGGCGATGATCGCGCAACGTGTGGTCATCGAGTACGTGAACAAAAAGCGGCGAGAAATGAATAACGTGCTGCAACAGGCGGGTGCAACGAAGCCGGTGGAAGTGGGCGCAGTCTGGTCCGATCCCGTTCCTGTAGGCCAGAAAGGCAACGGCGCGACGGCTTTCGCTATGCATGCCGGACACTTTTTCGTCGATCCTACTCCGGCATCCAGTTCCGCCACGACACCCAAAGCTCTGGCCAGCGAAACCTTCCCATTGCCCGCCTGGTTAAGCTCCTCCGTGCTGCGCTTCAAGGAAGATCTTCCCAAGGAACTCGAGCCCTGATGCGCCGGTTTCTAAGTTTTCGCGACTTCGATTGGGCTTTGCTCGGACTGGTGCTGCTGCTGAGCGTTGTCTCGGTGCTCGAAATTTACTCGACTACCGTACACACCCGGTTCGCAAGCTTTGAATCCAAGCAGATCCTCTTCATCCTTGCCGGAATGGCAGGCATGTTCATCCTGGCCAAGATCGACTATCACCGGCTGCTTGACTGGTCGCCGTGGGCCTATGGAATTTTTCTGGTGGCCCTGGTTGCAGTCAAACTTGTCGGACACAAGGCATTGGGCGCCAGGCGCTGGATTGCGATCGGGCCGGTGCAGTTTCAACCCTCGGAGTGGGTGAAGCTGATCCTTGTGCTGGCGGTGGCCCGCTATTTTGCCAACCTGGGCGGCCGCAACCTGACCTGGCGGGAGATCTTTAAAGCCTTTGCCATGGTGGGCATCCCGATGGTGCTGGTTCTGGTGCAGCCGGATCTGGGCACTTCGCTGACCTACGCGCCGGTCCTGGTAGCCGGCCTGTTTCTGGGCGGGATCAGCCTGCGCCAAGCTACGATCCTGATTGTCTGCGGATCGGCTCTGATTATCGGCGCCTGGTCAAGCGGCAAGGTGCTCAAGCCCTATCAGAAGGCCCGGCTAACCAGCTTTATCAATCCGGACAACGATCCTCGCGGCAGCGGCTACCAGATCCGCCAGTCGCTGATCGCCGTGGGTGACGGCGGCATCTGGGGCAGGGGCCAGTCCAAAGGGAGCCAGACGCAGGGCTATTTTCTGCCCATCCCCTACACGGACTTCATCTTCGCCGCCTTTAGCGAGGAGCACGGCTTTGTGGGTGCCCTTTTTGTGCTGCTGCTATACTTCTTCATATTGATGCGTTTGATTCAAAACGCACAAACAGCCGCCGACCTGCCCGGTGCCTTGATTATTATGGGCATCGTGGCTGTGTTGACCTTCCAGATAGCGGTCAACGTAGGCATGGTCATCGGTTTTATGCCCGTCACCGGAATTCCCTTGCCGTTAATGAGCTACGGTGGGTCTTCGGTGTTGTTTACGTTCCTAGCGCTAGGCGTCGCAATGAATGTCCGCATGCGCCGGTTCGTTAACTGAAGCGTTCCGTTCTGCGAAAGAACGAGACGCGGTGATTGCCAAGCTCAGCTCTTGAGCGGGCCGAAAGATTCGACTCGCGAGAGAACATTTTTTAAGTATTTCGCCGGCCAGGTCCCATGGGACCGCGCCCGGCAGGATTAGGTTCATGAGCACGCAGAGACGGAAAGGCCGACATCGCCGGGAATCCCGGAGTCGCAGGCGGCCTCGCTGCATGGATCGCGCCGGAGCACTAGGAGAGGTCTCCTCCCCTCCTGTTGCGCGGTCACTCCATGCGCGCGCCGGCGATGAAACGGTCCGGTCGAGAACATCGGCAAAATATCTCCCTGCCGCCGAAGATTCCTCGTCGGGGAACCCCGATTGCCACCCCACAAACGAAGACCTGTTTGCGGGGGCCCCGGATGTTCCAGCCACCACTTCTCTGCAACCGGATCGCCACAGTTTTGAGCTCGTTCGGCTTCTTCCCCCGGAACTCCCCCGCGTGTCGTCACGCCACCCGGAAGCCGCAACGCAAGCCCTCTTGAGGTTATCCCTTCCGCCCATTCCTCGCCTCCCGGTTTTGCGCGTTTCCATCTGTCCTTGCCGCGGTTGCCGACGGCCCTGAGCCGCCGGACGGAAAGGTAAGATGGCAAAAGAGATATGTATCTCCAGCACGCCGCATGAGACGCGGCTTGCGATTCTTGAAGACGATCAACTCGCCGAAATCTACTACGAACGCGAAAATGAGTACACGCTGGCCGGCTCAATTTATAACGGCCGCGTCACACGTGTGCTCCCCGGCATGCAGTCTGCGTTTGTGGACCTCGGTTTGGAGCGCGACGCCTTCCTTTATGTAACTGACTTTGTCGAACTGGAAGACCAGGAAGATACCGACGAGCTTGAAAAAGCTGCGACCGGCGGAGCGCAGGCTCCGCTTGAGGTTCGACACGCCAATGGTCATGATCAGGCGCGCGGCGACCGTCCTCCGCGTGGAGGGCAAAGGCACGACCGGTCGCGCGACCAGCGCGCAGCTACCGAGACAGCGGGAGGCGTAGAGGAGTCTTCTTCGGCCTCCGCCGAGCCACCGGTAGTTCCAGAGCTTGAACAGGCCAGCCAGGAAGCAGGCCAGGGCGGACGCCGGTGGCGTGGACGGCGGCATCGCCGCGGCCGGGGCCACGTGAGCCCGGTTCCGCTCGAATATCCCGTCGGTGGTGGTCCTTCCGGACAGGCGGACGTTGAGTCAGCCGCACCCGATGCGGAAGATGAAGTGGCTCCGCGTATCCAGGCCGAGGTTCGGGAAGCAGAGCCGGAGCGCCCCGCGCAGTTTGTCCTGCCCGGCGAATCGCTCTCAAAGTACGGCGGCACATCTGCAACGGAGACGCCTCGCAACGCAACCGCTGCGCCTCCGGTGTCCTATTCGTCCAAGCCCTCCACGCTGATCGAGGCTCCGCTGGAGTGGGACGGCAGTGGTCTATTGCCGGGCGAATCGCTTACCGGCCGCCGCGCGCACCAGGAGGTCACTCCCGAAAGCTACGAAGTGCCGTCAGTAACGGAGTTCGGAGCGCCAGAGGCGATTTCCAGAGCTGACTATCAGGAAGAATTTCTCGCAGAGGAGTTCGAAACGCCGGCCGAGGAATCCGCTCCCCCGGCGCTGTACGAGATTGAGGTCGCGCCGCAAGAGCACGCTATCGCGGCCCAGGAAGACCAGCTCGTGGCCGACTCGATCGAACCGCGTTCGGAAGAAGAGCCGTTTTTCGACGACGAGATGGTTGCCGAAGAGCTTGCGTATGATGCCACAGCAGAGTCAAGCGCCTCCGCGGTGGAAGATCACGAGCCGGGTGATGCTTCGGCATCGCATCGCATCGATCCTGCCTCGCCTTCGGGCTTCCGCCTCTTCGGCCTCGGCGGAAAGAAGAAGAAGGAAGAAGAGCCTGAGCCATTGCCGCTCCGTGAGCGCGAACCTGCGCCCGAGCAAACAGCGGCGGCCGCGCCGGTTGCTTCTGTCTATGCGCCGGGCGAAGGGCTGATCGAAGAAGAACTCATCGAGGGCGACGAGGTTGAAGCTGCGCCGCATCGCCGCGGAGCCGTCGAGCACGATCTTGACGACTACGAAGAAGAGACGCTTCCGACACAAATCCGTTCTGGTGATTTGGGCGAGATGCTGCAAGAGGCGCATCTCGATCACCGTATCCAGGTAAAGCTCGGCCAGAAGAACGGAGAGGAAGAGGACGAAGCCTTCGACATTCTCGACGAAGAAGAGGAGGAGCCCACCGCCGAAGCACAGCCCGCACCGGGCCAGCCCAATCGCGATCGCAATGGACGCGGACGCCGCGGGCGCCAGCAGGGTGGTGGCCGTCGTGGCGGCCCTTCGCGCCGCTCCGCGCAAACTTCAGAACTGCCGATCATCTCGGATCTCTTGAAGCCTGGTCAGGAGATCCTGGTTCAGATCGCGAAAGAGCCTATCGCCAAGAAAGGCGCGCGCATCACCAGTCACATCGCGCTTCCCGGTCGCTTCCTCGTGTTTATGCCTACGGTGACGCATGTGGGCGTGAGCCGCAAGATCGCTTCCGATGAAGAGCGCCATCGGCTGAAGCGGATTCTCATCAACGAACGCGGAGAATCGTCGGGCGGCTTCATCGTGCGTACAGCGGCAGAAGGCGCGTCAGAAGAAGAACTGCGCGCTGACCTGCGCTTCCTGATGAATCTCTGGGCCGATATCAAGCAGCGCTCCGATTCATCGAAGTCGCCAGCACTGATCTACCACGATCTCTCGCTCATCGAGCGCATCTTGCGTGACCAGGTGAGCGCGGACTTCACGAATATCTGGGTGGACTCGGAAGCCGACTACGAGCGGATCGTGCGCTTCCTCAACCGCTTCTCGCCTTCGCTGGTGCGCCGCGTGAAGCTCTACACCAAAGAGACTCCGCTGTTTGAGCACTTCGGCATTCAGGATGAGATCTCGAAGGCGCTGCGCTCCAAAGTCTGGTTGAAGAGCGGCGGCTCGATCGTCATCAACCAAACGGAAGCGCTGGTAGCGATCGACATCAACACCGGCAAGTACGTAGGCAAATCCGCTCGCCTCGAGGACACGATTCTCAAGACAAATCTCGATGCAGTGCCGGAGATTGTCCGCCAGATTCGCTTACGCGATCTGGGTGGCATCATCGTCATCGACTTCATCGACATGGACGAGCGCAAGAATCGCTTCAAGGTGATGGCCGCGCTGGAAGAGGCCCTCAAGAGCGATCGCGCGCCAACCAAGGTTCTGCAGTTCAATGATTTTGGACTGGTGGCGATTACGCGCAAGCGCGTGAAGCAATCGCTCGAACGCACGCTCTCGGTTCCGTGCCCCACTTGTCAGGCAACCGGCATGGTGAAGAGCCCCTCAACTGTGTGCAACGAAATCTACGTGGAACTGCGCAAGATGCGGAAGCACTTTGAAGGAGCCGATGTGCTGCTGCGTGTACATCCGGATACGGTGAAGATTCTCAAAGCGAATCATGGCCGGTGGCTCACGGACTTCGAAGAGCTCGCGAGCAAGAACATCCTGGTCAAGAGCGATGCGACGCTGCATCCGGAGCAGTTCGATATCCAGGGCTAAAAGAAAATCCATCGCCTGCATCCATGGTTAGGGCGAAGGCCGGAGCGAAGATGCTCTGGCCTTCTGCTTGCAGCACGATGCACGCATCGTCATCAACGATTTGATGTGCGTTGAGTGGCGCTCCTGGTGGAATACAAGCGTTAGAACCCTTATGCCTTTATAGAAGGATGGAATAACTTCCCATACCGCGAGGAAATTCCCTAGGTTCGACTGCAACCTCCAGGCAAAATCCGTGTCTAAAGAAGTACCGGGTCTGCAATCCCGGATGGTCTAACACAATTCGATCCTAGAGGTTCCGACATGTCATTCCCCTGCTGGATGTCGCCCATGCGGTGTGTCAGTTTCCTTGGGGCTGCGGCTTTTCTCGCCGCCTCTCTGGCGAGTGCGCAGTCTGTTGCTCCCAACCAATCCGGTGCACCTGCTGTATCTTCCGGTGAGTCGAGTTCTCTTCAGCTCGCAGCACTCGCTGATCCCGGCAGCCTGTCTGCCGAGCCCGCTGTGCCCTCCGCCGCGGGAGGTTCGTCGGCTGCTGCTGGAGGTCAGCAGTATGGCCACGAAGGCATGTGGCACAGAGCGAAGAGCAATTTTGCCTTTGAAGCAAGCGGTGGTTTCAACGCACCGGTCAGCGACTCCATAACCTATGGCGGTCAGTTCACCGTGGGCGCGGGTGTGCACATCAATCCTCGGTTCGCCACCATGATCGAGTACCAGTTTCTCGATGACAAGCTTCCGGGCGCCTTGATTGCTGAGACCGGCGCAACCGGTGGCCATGCGCATATCTGGTCTTTGACACTCGATCCTGTTATCTCGCTTTTTCCCAAGTCGAGCAATGATATCTATGTGACGGGCGGCGGCGGCTTCTATCGCAAGGTAACCAGCTTCACTGATCCCGAGCCTACCCTCTACTGCGATTATTTCTACGGTTGCGGCTACATCACAACCAACCAGGTGGTGGGCCACTTCTCGTCAAACCAGGGTGGCTGGAATGTCGGCGCAGGCTTCCAGCATCGGTTAGGCGGCATGTATGGCGACAGCAAGACGTCGCTCTTTGTGGAAGCGCGGTACATCGATGTGCTGACGCCCGCGGTCACCGGCATCACGCCGAACGGTTTGGGTGTGACGACGGTCGCCGCAGACACCAAGATGATTCCGGTAAACTTCGGCGTCCGCTTCTAACTGGAAATCCGCAAAAATACTCCGTCCCTGTGCTATCTCTACGCGCGGGGACGGACTTCATACGTTGCGCCCGCTACAGAATCCCCAGCACTCTCATCCGGATCAACCCTCCCGCTAAAACGCCGATCGGCGCAATCGCTACCTGTGCGAGCTGATAAGGGATCGGCTGTTTGCCGCGTGACTGCAGCGCGCTCAAAGCCGAGAGCACCAGCGCAATGATGCCCAGCGCCAGCACGTGGTAGAGCGGATTCACTGCAGATGTCCGCACCGTCGTCCATGCCGTGACGTATCCTCCGACTGCTGCGGCCAGAAACGAGCAGCCCAGGTTCACAAACACATAACCTGCGGAAGGCCGGCTCTGCTCGCCTGCCCAGCTTGGAATCATGCGCCGCAGCAACGCCGTTGCGAGAACGACGAGCAACAGCATCGTGCCATAGCCCGCGAGCAATGCGAGAAATGCGTGCAGCGTCACCACGGTTTCTTCTCCTCCGTCGGCGCGCCGACTTCATCGCGTTCGATGCGCTCCAGAAAACTCCGAGCTAACCTGCGTTCGCCGGGGTGATGCTCGCCATGCATCGAGCACAGATCGAGAAACTCTTCGCACAGCGCATTGCGTTCGCCCTGTTGCGCGAAGATAGACTGAAGCGCGGTGGCGAGCTCGCGAAGCTGCGCTGCCTCAGGCCACGATGTTCCTTCCTCGAGATCAACGGATTCGGCGAACAGGCCATGACGGCCGCGCGCGCATTCGTCGAGACACGCGAGGAGCTGATCGCTGAAGGCGTGGCTCAGCGAATCGAGCTGTCCGGGTTCTATCTCGTCGCGGGGGTCCATGTGCATTGTCTTCATTTCGCCCGCATCGCCGCTTCCACTTCATCGGCAGTGTGGGGCAGGGCCGCATCGAGATCGATCAGCTTGCCGTCTTTGTCCACCAGAAAATCGCACTCGATGCGCACGCCGAGTTTCTCTTCGGGAATGTAGATGCCGGGCTCGATGGTGAAGACCATTCCCGGTTTCAGCACCGCGGGATAATCCGCGGGGTCATGCACATCGATGCCCACCATGTGCCCGAGCCCGTGCAGCCAGTATTGGCCGAGCGGCTCGCCATGCAGGTCTTTGCCGTGGGTGTTGATGTAGTTGTAGGCGGCGGTATCGAGCGAGTTCGAATCCTGGCGCTCGCGGTCGTTGATCGTCGATTTGCCGGCGACAAATGCATCGATCGCCGCCTGCTGCGCGCCGAGCACGACGTTGTAGATCTCGCGTTGACGTGGCGTGAAGTACCCGTTAGCCGGCACAGTGCGCGTAATGTCCGACGCATACATCGAGTACTCACAGGCTGCATCGACAAGCAGAATATCGCCATCCTGCACAGTGCGATCATTCGCGGAGTAGTGCAGCGTGGTCGAGTTGATGCCCGAGCCGACAATGGGCGCATAACTCGGCCGCTCGCAGCCGTTGTCCATCCAGACCTTGGTCATGAGGCCCGCGATAGCGAGCTCCGTCATGCCTGGCTTCGCCGTGTGCATCATCGCCAATTGCGCCTGGATGGAAGCCGTAGAGGCCTTCTTCAGCAGATCGATCTCGCCGGGATCTTTTTCCACGCGCAGCTGCGCGGTCAAAGTTGTCACGTCCTTGGGCTGCGGCGTGGATGTGAGTTGCAGCATTGCCGACGTGAAGTCCACCAGCGCCTTGGCTTGCGGAGCGAGCGGCTGCGTCCACAGGTTGAACGCGAGCTTCCGATTCGCGCCGATCAGCTTGTTCAACTCCGCCGGCATCTCTGCCATGGGCTCAACGGTGTCGACGCCCGCCGCCTTTGCCACGCCCGGCGTCGCTGCGTCCATCTTCACGCCGGTGTACTTTTCCATGCGCAGGTCGCGCGTGGGCAGAAAGAGAATCTCTTTGTAAGGCGATGCGCTGCCCTCGATCATCAACGCCGCACCAGGCTCGGTCCATCCGGTCAGATAGTAGAAATCGGAGTCCTGGCGGTAAGGCATGAAGTCCAGCAACGGCTCTTCAGCAGCAAACAGAATCGCCACACCGCCCTGCAGCCGGCTCGCGAGCGCCACACGCCGCGCGTGATAGACGCTGGCCGGCTGCTTCTCGAGAGCATGCAGGGCCGGAATTGCCGTGAACACCGCGAGGATGGCAAGCAAGCAGAATCGCAAAGATTTCATCTCGCTATTGTCGTTCCCAGGCCTGGGGAGCGCAAACCATCGCCATCGAACGCTTCAGCGCGCGTTTGCGTTTCCGAAGGGCAGCCGCGGCTCGCCGATCCAGAAGTGGTTGCTGAGCCGTGTGAGCATTCCAGGACGGCGATGCGCAAGCCGGGCCTGCGCCTCCTGCCATGGACCGGCAAAACGCATCGCCTCGGGCAACCGGCGATACCACGCAGGCAGCCTCTGCACGGCGTTTTGCGCTGCGCGCTGTTCCGCAGGCCTGAAGGTGAGAGAAAACTCTTCGCGAAGGCGCGGCGGCATCCACTCCGTCGTGAGCGAGCGATACCAGTAAGGCGGACGAATCCACGAGCCAGCACCGGCAAGCAGCTTGGTCGCGTACTTCCGCGCTTCAGCGCTCACGCCCAGTTCATCGGAGTCGCACATCTGGCGGATGTACGCGCGGAAGGCCTCCCAGCTCTCGGGCAATGCCGATGACGGCAGCCCGAAGAGCCCGGCGAGGACCTTATTTTCCGCGTAGTACTGGTCGCGCTCATCGGCCGAGAGCGGCCCCAGCACGCATTCGTAGCCGATCACCGCGCTCTCCACCAGCGTGGCGAAGACCCAGCGCAGCGCGTGAATCTCGTTGGCCTCGTAGTGCGCGCCGCGCTGCCAACCCGCCGTATCCTCTTTGAGCTCGCCGCGAATGTGCGTGTGCAGCTCGTAGAGATGGCGGGCAGCCGCCAGTGCCTGGTCGAGGGTCCCGAAGACCATCGTGAAGACGATGCGAAACGTGTTGTGGAAACGGGCGATCGGCCGCTCCAGCAGATTCGAATGTTCCACCAGCGCCGCCGTCACCCAGGGATGCGCCAGTTGCAGCAGCGCCGCCCGGCCTGCGCCCAGAAAGACCGCCGATTCGCGGTTGATGCGCCAGGTCAGCGAATCCGGCCCGAAGATACCAGCGAGTGGATCTTTCACCGTAGCGGCTACTGCAGCCAGCAGGGATTCACTGGCGGCGTGTGAGACATAAGCGGGGCCCATGGTTGGCAGGTTCATATCGTGATTCGATGTCCTATTTAGCTCAATGGCAATGAGGCCGCATTCCGCTTGATCCGATGCGCCTGGGTTGAATTTCCCGGCATCTCGCAGTATTCTAAGTATGCAGACGAGTTTGTCCGCCAGGTTTGACCGTGTGCGCACCGGGCTGGCGGAGAGATGAGTGGGCTCAGAGCCCACTTTTTATTTGCGGCAATTTCAGCCAGCGGCTCACCCAAATTTGGGGACAAAACAGGAATCATTGGCTGCCGGACGGGCAGCGTGGCAACAATGGCAGTCAGTCTGGACGCAATCCGATCGGCGGCGGCACGAGTGGCCGCTTCACATGGGCTGGATGTTGTGGACATCGAGCTTGTGGGATCGGCGAAGGATCGAACACTGCGGGTCTTCCTCGAAAAAAACGCCGCGGAGCGGTCACGGCTGAAGGCAGCGCTCGCCGATGGAGCTGAGGGGCTCCCGGAGAAGCTGGTTGAAGGCAGTCTGAACGTGGAACAGCTTTCTGGCGTAACCCATGAGGATTGTGCAGCCTTCAGTCGCGACTTTGGCGTCTTACTCGACGTGGAAGACCTCGTTCCAGGGGCCGCCTATACGCTGGAGGCGAGCTCTCCGGGGCTGGATCGCAAGCTGAGCCGGCCAGAGGATTTTGACCGGTTCGTGGGGAGTCTTGTGAAGGTGCAGACCTTCGAGCCGATTCGCAACAACCGGCATTGGCAGGGGCGCCTGGTCGCCGGAACGGATCCAGAGACGGGCAAGAAGATCACGATCGATTTGGCCGCGGTCAAGCAGAACAGCAAAAGCCGGAAAACCGGCATCAGCATGGTGGAAATCGCCTTCAGCAACATCGAGAAGGCGCAACTGGTACCGGAAATTTGAGAAACAGGGACTAGGGAAGAGGGACAAGACAAGGAACGTCGCGGGATTGATTTGCTGAAGATTCTTTTCTATTCCCTAATTCCCTAATCCCTATTCCCTGCTTCTAAACACAATCGAAACGAAGAGAGTCAACAGGCATGGGCACCAGCGCTTTGTATCAAAGTATCGAGCTTCTCAGCCAGGAAAAGGGCATCGACCCGGGCATCGTGGTCGGGGCCGTCGAGGAAGCTATTGCCCTGGCTACGCGCAAGTATTACAAGACCCAGGAAAACATGCGCGGGGAGCTGAACCGAGAAACCGGCGAGATTACCGCCTACATCTACAAGACGGTCGTGACGGACGAGGATGAGATCGAAGACCCCGTCAACCAGATCACTCTGGCCGAGGCGAACGAGCTGGCGCCCGGTGTAGAAGTCGGCAGCGAGATCCGCATGTACCGCGATACCAGTCCGCTGGGCCGCATTGCGGCGCAACTGGCCAAGCAGATCATCTTCCAGAAGGTGCGTGAGGCCGAGCGGGATACGGTCTTCCAGGAATATGCGCATCGTGAAAAGGAAGTGCTGAACGCGACAGTCAAGCGTGTCGAAGGGCAGGACATCATCTTCGACCTGGGCAAGGCCGAAGCCCGCTGTCCCAAGCGCGAGCAGTCGCGGCTGGAGCAGTTCTCCATCGGCGAGCGCGTCCGCGTGGTTCTGCTCAAGGTGGACCGCGCAGCCAAAGGGCCGCAGGTGATCGTTTCGCGGGCCGCGCCGGAGCTGGTGCAGAATCTCTTCCAGTCCGAGGTTCCCGAAATCTACGACAACACTGTGGTCATCCGCGCCATTGCGCGCGAGGCCGGCGAGCGCACCAAGATCGCCGTGCAGAGCCGTGACAAAGACGTAGACCCGGTAGGCGCGTGCGTCGGCATGAAGGGCATGCGCGTGCAGTCGATCATCCGCGAATTGCGCGGCGAGAAGATCGACATTATCGAGTTCAGCGAAGAGATCACCACCTTTGCCGAAAAGGCTTTGCAGCCGGCAAAGGTAAGCCGCGTTTCAATTTCGGATTTGGGCGAGAAGCAGCTCGAAGTCATCGTCGACGACACGCAGCTCTCGCTGGCTATCGGTAAAAAAGGGCAGAATGTGCGCCTTGCCGCCAAGCTCCTCGGCTGGAAGATCGACATCAAGAGCGAAGAGGAGAAGCGGCAGGAGGTCGAGCAGCAGATGCAAGCGCTGGCCGGCGGTCCGACCACGCCGATCGAGCAGGTCAGCGAGCTGGGCGAGACCATCATCCAGAAGCTGGTGGCTGCGGGCATTACGACGGTCGAGTCTCTGGCCGACATGACCCCGGAACAGCTCGAAGAAATTCCGGGCATCGGCGAGAAAACGCTCGAGAAGATCTCCGTCGCCGTCCGGCATTACTTCGGACATTTTGAAGAAGGCGAAGGCCCGGCTGCCGAGAACAAGCCTGAGGGCGAGTCGGAAGTCGAAACCCCGGCTGCGGCGGCTGGCACAGCCGAGGCCGAGCTTGAAAATTCCGCGGAAGTGCTTGAAGAAGCTGAAAGCCTGCGCGCGGGAGAGGCCGAGGAAGAGCTGGCCGCAAGCGACGGCAATGAGGCCCTGGCCGAAGAGATCGCAGAAGAACAAGGCAGAACCGCTGAGGAACTGGCAGTCGAGAATGTTTCCGACGCGGATGAAGCAGAAGCGAATGAAGAGGGCGGCGCGTAAGATGCGCCTGCTTCTCAAAAATCGAAGGAAACCTAACGTAAGATCAAAGAGCAGCCATTGCCTAGAGGTAGCTATGAGCGACTAAGGGGCGTTTGGCCGCACGTTGAAAAGAGGCGGATGAGTAAGGTTCGAATTAACGATCTCGCACGCGAGATGGAAGTCAAGAGCCGGCAGATTCTTGACATACTGGCAGAGCTCGGCCTGGGCGCCGGCAAGACCCACTCGAGCTCGCTGGAAGCCGACGAGGCCGAGAAGGTCCGGGCGCGTCTTCAGCGTAGCGACCGGCCCTCTGGCGCTTCGGGGTCTTCTTCGCGTACTCCGCAGGCCGTCACCCCGAAGATTGATCTCTCGCACATCTCCAAGCCCGGCGATGTGATGAAGGCCATCCTGGCGAAAAAGAAGGAAGAGGAAGAAGAGGCGCGGCATCCGCGCGTGGCAGTCAAGCCTCCGGTTTCAGCGCCTGCTAAGCCGGTCGCACCAGCGGCTCCAGTAGCAGCTGCTCCTCCTGCCGCACCGCCGGCTCGTCCGGAACCGCGCAAGATCGTTCCCCAGCCGCGTTCTGCGCCTCCAATCGTGGCGGCTCCTCCATCGGCTCCGGCCATCGCGTCCCGCCCGCCTGCTGGCGCGGTTGTGGCCAAGGCTCCAGCCGGAGCGACGGGGGCCGCTCGCCCCGTTGTGGTGGTCACGCCTCCTTCGGGCACTGTGGTCGTCAAGCCACCTGTCGCCCCACCCGCTGCTCGGGAAGACCAAGCACGCCCTGCCGAGAGGCCTGCCAGCCCCGTCAGAACCCCTGGCCCGGTCGGGGTTTCAAGTGCAGCTGCTGAAAAACCAGTAGCGCCGGCGCCTGCTCAACCCGCTGAGCCTCCCGCGCCGGTTGCCGTAGCCCCTGCGCTTCCTACTGCGGAAAGTGCAGCGCCTGCCGCTGAAGCCTCGCGCGCTGAAACAGCCTCAGCTTCTGCTGAAGGCGGAGCTGCCCAGCGTCCTGCGGCTGCAACGCCTCCGGCGCCGCCTGCGCGCCGCATGGTGATGCCGCAGACGGGCCCGCGTCCGGTTTACAAGGCAACGGTTGTTCCTCAACCTCCGCCTGCTCCGAGCTCCGGACCGGGCATCCAGCGTGGCAAGCCGATCTTTGATCGCCGGCCCGCAGGAGCACCCGGCGGCGGTTTTGGACAACGTCCCCAGGGCGCTCCCGGAGCGCCGGGCCAATACGCAGGTGGTCCGCGCCCGAAGCATCCGACGCGCACGGCACCTGGCGGATTTACCCCTGGTGGCCCTGGCGGTCCAGGCGGACGTCCAGGATTTGGCCCCCGGCCCGGCTTTGGCGGACCGCGGCCCGGCGGACCTGGCGGTGCGCCGCCTCCAGGCGAAGCGCCACGCCCGCAGCGTGCGGCCTCGCGAGGCCGCGGCAGAGGCCAGCAGCAGTATCCGAAGACCAAGGAAGGCCCGATGAAGGGCTTTGTGCCGCCGCCGCGCTACAGCGGTCCGCAGATCAGCACAGAGCCTCTGCCCATCACGCGTGAGATCACCGTCACCGAAGGCATCAGCGTGAAGGACCTGGCCGAAAAGCTTGGCGTCCGCGCGAAGGATCTGATTGCGAGCCTGCTCATGGGCGGCGTCTTCGTCACGGTCAACCAGTCTCTCGATGCCGAGATGGTGAAGGATGTCGCCGCCAAGTTCGGCGCCGCGGCTACCGTCATCAGCTATGAAGAAGAGCTGGAAAATCAGGCTCTGGAAGAAGTGCTCGAAGCGGAGAACTCCGACGAGTTGGAGGTCCCGCGCGCCCCGGTCGTCACCGTCATGGGCCACGTCGATCACGGAAAGACTTCACTGCTCGACGCGATCCGCGAGACCGATGTGGCAGCCGGCGAAGCCGGCGGCATTACGCAGCACATCGGCGCGTACAAGGTGCGGTTCTCCAAGGAAGGCTCACCCGCATCCGGCCGCGAGATCGTCTTTCTCGATACGCCAGGTCACGAGGCGTTCACCCGCATGCGTGCCCGCGGTGCGAAGGTAACGGATATCGTGGTTATCGTGGTCGCTGCCGATGATGGCGTGATGCCGCAGACACTCGAAGCCATCGACCACGCCAAGGCGGCCGAAGTGCCGATCATCGTGGCCGTCAACAAGATCGACAAGCCGGAAGCGAATCCCGATCGCGTGAAGAAACAACTCGCTGATCGCGGCTTGATTCCGGAAGAATGGGCCGGCGGCGGTGAAGGTTCGACCGTCTTCGTCGAGGTCTCGGCCAAGAAGCGGCTCAACCTCGATCTGTTGCTTGAGATGATCTGCCTGGTTTCGGACATCAAGGCGCCCAAGGCCACTCCCGGCCGCAAGGCGGTGGGTTCGGTGCTTGAAGCCAAGCTCGACCGCGGCCGTGGCGCTGTGGCTACCGTGCTTGTGCAGGACGGTACGCTGCGCATCAACGACAGTTATATCGTGGGCAACACCTTCGGCAAAGTGCGCGCCATGTTCGACGATCGTGGCCGCGCTCTCGAAGAAGCGGGTCCCTCGACGCCGATCGAAGTTCTCGGCCTCGAGTCGTTGCCAGATTCCGGCGACACGTTCCTTGTTGTCGCCGATCGCGACAAGGCGAAGGGCATTGCGGCCTATCGCAAGATGAAGGAACGCGAGGCGCAACTGGCCAAGAGCTCGCGCGTCTCTCTCGAAGGCCTTGCCGAGCAGATTCGCCAGGCCGGTGTGAAAGACCTGCCGCTCATCATCAAGGGCGATGTGACGGGTTCGGTGGAAGTGCTGGCTGACTCGCTCGTCCGCATGTCGACCGAGAAGGTGCGCATCAAGGTGATTCACTCCGGCGTCGGCTCTATCACGGAGAGCGATGTCCTGCTGGCCACCGCATCGAATGCCATCATCATCGGCTTCAACGTGCGGCCCGAGCGCAAAGCCTCCGAGCTGGCTCAGCAGGAGAATGTCGAGATCCGCCTGCACTCGATCATCTACGAGCTGCAGGACGAGATTCGCCTGGCCATGATGGGCCTTCTCGAACCAACGTTCAAGGAGAACTACCTTGGCCGTGCGGAAGTGCTCAACATCTTCAAGATTCCGAAGGTGGGCACGATCGCCGGCTGCCGCGTGCAGGATGGCGTGATCCGCCGCGACGCCGAGATCAAGGTGATGCGCGAGGGTGAGCAGGTCTTCAAAGGCAAGGTCGGCTCACTGAAGCGCTTCAAAGACGACGTCCGCGAAGTAACCAACGGCATGGAGTGCGGTATCGGCATCGCCAACTTCGGCGATTTGAAGGAAGGCGATTTGCTCGAAGCCTTCTCGACGGAGAAGGTCGCCGCCGATCTGGGCGCACTGACTTCAGCCAAGGCGTAACCTAGACTCCGGCGTAAAAACTACAATGGCCTGCGTTCATAGAGCGCAGGCCATTTTTCTATCCGGACCACTTAAGGCTCACTGATTCATCCCGGCAATTGCGGCGCGAGCTTCTGCACCGGATCGGCATCCGGCCCGAGCCAATCGGGATGGCGCGCCGTAGTGTCGAAGTGTGACGAGGTCTTGAACAGCTCGTACTTGCCATTCATGGCATCCTGCTCCGTTTTTGCAAGCAGCGCGGCAAGCTGCGGCTCATCCATGGGGCGGAAAGACTTCACCGCGGCGAAGGCCTGATCCAGAAGCATCTTCGAATTGATCCCTGTAATCTGTACCGAAATCGGCACATTCAGCGAGTAGTGCAGGCACTCGATGGGCGTCACGGTATTGCTGGTAAGGACAGCGCTCTTCATGATCACACCACTGCCAAAGCACTTCATGCCGAGCACGCCCACTCGTTGACGCAGCGCTTCAGGCACCACAAGTTGCGCAAAGCTGCGGAAGTGCGCATCCATGATGTTGATCGGCATCTGCACCGTATCGAAGTGGAAGCCATGTTGCTGGGCCACGTTCAGCATATAGAGAGGGACATGCGGGTCTTTATGGCCAGTGAAACCGATAAAGCGAATCTTGCCGGCTTGCTTGGCGGCGAACACCGCTTCCATCGCGCCGCCTTCGTCAAAGATGCGGTCGGGATCGTCGTAGCGAAGCACCTCATGGTGTTGAAGCAGATCGATGTGATCTACCTTTAAGCGTCTCAACGAATCGTTGATCTGGTCGGCTGCCAATTGCCTGGTGCGGCCATCAATCTTCGTCATCACGAATGCCTTTTCGCGATAGCCGCCGGCAGTCAGCGCCTTGCCGACGCGCTCTTCGCTGCGGCCTTCGTTGTAGTCCCACGAGTTGTCGAGGAAGTTGATACCGCGATCGAGCGCTTCATGGATGATGCGGATCGCCTCGTCTTCGGGGACGGGTGCCTGGCCAAGATGCGATCCGCCAAGACCGATCACTGACACCTGTACTCCCGTCGCACCCAGGTCGCGATAGAGCATCTCGCCGCGCAGCGTAGCCGCATGGGTTACGCGCGGAATCCGCGTTGCCGCTAATGTTGACGAGGGCTCAGTCTCGGTGAGCGCGCTCTTTTGCGCACCAGCAGCTACGCTCGACGTAACCACCGCCGCCATTGCGGCTGAGCGAGATAAAAACTCGCGTCTCTCCATCCATCTGCCTCATTCCATTTTCTTGGGACCCGTCTGGTTCGATGCGCTGGTATTGCATGGAGTTAGCCATATGCAACGAAGCCAAAAAGTTCAGTCTTCATGTACTTTTCTCCCAGCGCAGATCGCTGCAGCGCTACAATCACCACAATTCGCGGAGAATGAAGTTCCCTCAGGAGGAGACGATGGCCACCACTGATTCCGTGTCGAAGCATGCGCCGCACAAGCCGCACACCGGTGCAACCTACACACTCGTTACCGAGCCTGATCAGGGACTCGCGCAGATATACGGCTTGATTACTTCTGCCAAGAAGTCGATCGACATGACCATGTACGAGCTCACCGACGTTACGGTGACAGACGCGCTGGCCAAGGCAGCAGCGAGCGGAGTGACGGTGCGCGTCATTCTCGATCAGAACAGCGAGAAAACGACGAACACCCCTGCTTACAATTATCTTGAACAGCACAAAGTTTCGGTGCACTGGGCCAATCCCGCCTATGGAGTGACTCACCAGAAGACCATCACGGTAGACCAGTCGACCTCGGCGATCATGACACTGAACTTCACACCAAACTACTACTCCACTTCGCGCGACTTCGCGGTGATTACGAATAACGCTGTCGATATCGCTGCGATCGAGGCAACCTTCAACGCCGATTTCACCAATGCGAGTGTCACGCCATCCACGGGTGAAAACCTGGTCTGGAGCCCGACCAACTCGCTCAGTTCTCTTGAGGGATTAATCAACGGCGCGACAAAGACGCTGCTTATCGCGCAGGAAGAGTTCACCGAGCCTGCCCTCGAGTCGGCATTGGTGGCAGCGCTCAAACGAGGCGTCGCGGTCACGCTTGTGCAGGAAGATGTTGGGAACAAGTACACGGCAACGCTGAACGCGCTCAAGAGCGCCGGTGCGAAGATCGCAATCTATACGTCGAATAAGGGCTACTACATTCACGCCAAGATAATATTGGCAGACTACGGCACACCCGGAGCAAAACTCTTCCTCGGCTCGGAAAACTTCTCCACCGCTTCGCTGACGAAGAACCGTGAACTGGGCCTGATCTTTTCTGATGCGACTTGCATGACCGGCGTGAATACGGCCATCACGAAAGACTTCAACGGCGGAACACAGTTTTAGCGCCTTTTCTCTGAAGTTCGCTGCATAACTACTCACAACTATTGTTGTCATCCTAAGCGAAGTTTGGCCATTTTGGCCAAACGGAGTCGAAGGATCTGCGGTTCGTGACGTCGATCTGTGTAATGAATTCTGAAGTCCACCAACAAGCGATTTTCCGCTGTTCACCCCGCTTATCGATCGGATGAAACTGTCGCTCCTCGTGCGGAAAACTCTCCTCCCCTGCTCGTGCGTCCCAGTAGTGGAAACACAAACGTGGAGGAGATTCGATGGCTTCAAATTTGAAGGGCAAGAAGATTGTGATTCTCGCAACCGATGGGTTCGAACAGGCTGAATTGACCGAGCCACGCAAAGCGCTGGATGAGGCAGGAGCGGAAACGGTTGTGATCGCTCCCAAGAGTGGTGAGATTAAGGGCTGGAACATCAAGGAATGGGGCGACAGCGTGAAGGTAGACAAGGCGCTGAACGACGCCAATCCCAACGAGTATGACGCACTGGTGCTTCCCGGCGGCGTCATGAATCCGGATCATCTGCGCATGGACCCGGCGGCCGTGAATTTCGTCCGCCAGTTCGTCTCTTCGGGGAAGACGGTAGCCGCCATCTGCCATGGTCCATGGACGCTGATTGAGGCGGGTGTGGTCTCAGGAAAGACGATGACCTCGTGGCCTTCTCTCAAGACCGATCTCAAGAATGCCGGCGCCAACTGGGTCGATCAGGAGGTTGCGACGGATGGGCAGTTCATCACCAGTCGCAAGCCCGACGATATTCCTGCCTTCAGCCGCACCATTATTGAGACGGTGAGTGGGAGCGCACAGCAGAGCCGCGCTGCATAAAAATCATTCTTAAATTTATTGGAGATGTACGTCCGCTCAGCGGGCGTGCATCTCCATGGGATACCGCTCCAAGTCAATGCACTGCCGCGCCACGCTGCGGCTGAGCGCGACAGTATCGGCGGGTGTGAACCGCGACAGCCGGCGCAGGATCGTGAGTTGCGTCCGCACTGCATCTCCTTCTCCGCAAGCCGCCAGAATGCGCCGCGCGTTTCGCTCGGCGAGCTCCATCGTTTCATCGGCGATGAGGCCGGTCATCGCCGCGACGACGCCGGCTGATTTCCCACGGTTAAGCGCGAGCTTGCGCGCGCGCAGCAAGGCCGACTCCAGCGCATAGATCTGGCTGATCATGTCCGCCAATGCGGCCATGATCTCCTGCTGTTCTTCGAGCTCCGTCATAAAACGCTGGCTGGCAACACCGGCCGCAAAAAGTGCAATCTTCTTCGCGGAGGCTAGAACGCCTGCCTCGCGCGCCAGAGGCTCGTCCCCTTCTGCTGCGCTTTCGAATGAGGGCGGCTGCATCACCTCATCCATCACCCGCTGGATCGCCGGAAGGAGCGCCAGCTTTCCGCCTATCGCCTGCTTGAGCAGCCATCCGGTGATGATGAGCCGGTTGATCTCATTCGTACCCTCGAAGATCCGGTTGATGCGGGCGTCGCGATAATAGCGCTCCGCCGGATACTCCTCGACGTAGCCGTAGCCGCCCATCGTTGCCACGAGTTCGTCAGAAACCAGGGCCAGCATTTCTGAACCGTAGACCTTGAGGATCGAGCACTCCACGGCATACTCGCCGATGCTCTTCGCAGCCTCGGGGCTCGGCCCCTGGCCGGCCAGCCGCGCGTCGATCATGCCCACTGTGCGATAGATCATGCTTTCTGCGGCGTACAGTTGAGATGCGCTGGCGGAGATTTTTTTCTGGATCAAACCCTTCTCGGCGATTGGCTTTCCGAAGGCGTGCCGCTCTTTTGCGTACCGGATCATGTGCGCAAGAGCATGCCGCGCGCCGCCCACGCAGGCCGCGCCCAGCTTGAACCGGCCGACGTTCAGAACGTTGAAGGCGATGTGGTGTCCTTTGCCTGGCTCGCCGAGCAGATTTTCTTTGGGAACCTTGCAGTCTTGAAAGACCAGCGGGCAAGTCGAAGAGCCACGAATGCCGAGCTTGTGTTCCTCGGCGCCCACACTCAGCCCCGGAGTTTCGCGCTCGACGAGGAATGCCGAGAATTTCTCACCATCGATCTTCGCGAAGACGGTATAGAGTCCTGCGGTGCCGCCGTTCGTGATCCACTGCTTTTCGCCGTTCAGAATGTACTGAGAGCCGCATGGGGAGAGTGTCGCGCGGGTGCGGATGTTCATCGCGTCTGAGCCCGAGCTGGCCTCCGACAAGCCGTATGCGGCGATCCATTCGCAGGTGGCCAGCTTCGGCAGATAGCGCCGCTTCTGCTCCTCTGTGCCATACCAGAGCAGCGGCAGCGCGCCGATGCCCACCTGAGCGCCAAACGCGGTTGAAAAACTGGCAAGGACCGAAAGCTGATCGGTGACCACCGTGGAGGTGATCTTGTCCATGCCCATGCCGCCGTATTCTTCGGGAATCTCGACGGCAGTAAAGCCGAGTTCGCCGGCCTTGCGCAGTAGAGCGGCCATTGCTCCCGGCGTCTTGGTCTCGATGGCCTCGGTGGCGGGCACGATCTCGTCGCGGGCAAACTGTGCGGCCGTCGCAGCGATCTGGCGCTGCTCTTCATTCAGATCTTCCGGGGTAAAGACCTCGGAAGGATTACGTGTTTCCAGCAGGAAGCTGCCGCCTTGCGCTGCAACCACGGGAGAGGCCGTCAGGGTCGACATAGGGCTATGTTTTCTCCAACCGCGACTCAAAGGTACGCGAGTCGGCGTGAAAAGGGCAATCGTGGGCCAATCGGTCGCATTTTGCCCTCATTCATTGGACGAGGTTCTCGCCGTGACCGCTCTCCCGGATGAACCGGAACAGCGCCCGGTTCAGCCGCTTATCCGATCATCGCGTACAATCGTCTTAGCCCCACCCGCGGGAGGCTTGCCCTGTTTGTTCCGTTTCTAACCGTGGTCGATTCCATCTCATACCGCCTGATCGGCACGCTTTCGCAAGCGACGGCGTTTCTGGCCTTTGCACCCCAGGGCTCTTTGCGGCACCAGTTGAGGATGGTGTTCAGCGATCCGTTCTCGACGGTGCATTATCACTGGAACATCTTTGATGCCTGCATGCTGATCCCCTATTTCGCGGTGATGATCGTGCTATCGCTGTATGGAATCCACCGCTATACAATGTGTTATCAGTACTTTAAGTACAAGCGCAATTACGATCCCAATCCCCCCCGCCACTTTGACGATCTGCCCCTGGTCACGGTTCAGCTCCCCATCTTCAACGAGCAGTTCGTCATCGACCGGCTGATCGAGGCGGTCTGCGCGCTGGAATACCCACGCGAAAAGCTGGAGATCCAGCTGCTGGACGATTCGACCGACGAGACCCAGGAGGTGGCTGCAGGCATCGTCGAGCGTTATGCGGCGCTGGGCCATCCGATCGTCTACATCCACCGCACCAACCGATACGGCTTCAAGGCAGGAGCGCTCGATGCCGGTCTCAAAATCGCCAAAGGCGAGTTTGTAGCCATCTTCGACGCAGATTTCGTTCCGCCTCCCGACTGGCTGATGAAGGTGATCCACCACTTTGCCGAGCCGGAGATCGGCATGGTTCAAACCCGCTGGACCCATCTGAACCGCGATTACAGCCTGCTCACGCAGATTGAGGCGATTCTGCTCGACGGACACTTTGTGCTGGAACATGGAGCACGCGCCCGCTCCGGCGAGTACTTCAACTTCAACGGCACGGCGGGCATGTGGCGCAGGCAGGCCATCGTTGATGGCGGCGGCTGGCAGCATGACACGCTCACTGAAGACACCGACCTGAGCTACCGGTCGCAGATGGCGAACTGGAAGTTCAAGTACCTGCCGGAGATTGAGTGCCCGTCGGAGTTGCCGATCGAAATGACGGCCTTCAAGACCCAGCAGGCGCGGTGGGCCAAGGGACTTATTCAGACCAGCATCAAGGTACTGCCGATGGTCTTCCGGTCGAACGCGTCGCGGCGGAACAAGATCGAGTCTGTCTACCATCTCACGGCCAACATGAGCTATCCACTCATGGTCATTATGTCTGCGCTGCTGATTCCTGCGATGATCTGCCGGTTTTACCAGGGCTGGTTTCAGATGCTGCTCATCGACGTGCCGCTTTTCACCGCTTCCAGCCTGTCGATCGCAGTGTTTTACGTGATGAGCCAGCGCGAGCTCTATCCGAAGACCTGGAAACGGACGTTCTACTATCTCCCGTTCCTCATGGCTTTGGGCATCGGTCTCACCGTCACGAATACGAAAGCCGTGATGGAGGCGCTGTTCGGCATCAAGAGCGCGTTTGTACGCACGCCCAAGTATCGTGTGGCGCAGAAGGGCCAGAAATCACAGGCGGCGAAGTATCGCAAGCGCCTCAAGCTGGCGCCGTGGATCGAGTTGTTCCTGGGTTTCTATTTTCTGGTTGCAATTCTCTACACCTTCTCGAACCACAACTACTTCACTGCGCCATTCCTGATTCTTTTCGTCGTGGGCTACTGGTACACAGGACTGATGAGCCTGCTGCAGGGCCGGTTTGAGCGCTGGCGTTCGGGCGGCGCGAATCTCGATGAATCGAGCGCGAAGCCGTATCCGGTGGGTGTGTAAATGCAACCCCAGATTGTCTGGGGCCCGGCCAAGGCTCACACCAATAAGGAAAACACGGCATAGACTTTGAAGAGGCGGCCACTATCTTCAGAGATCCGCTCTTGCTTTGATTATGCCCCGATGTGGAGCATTCTCAAGAGGAAGAGCGGTGGGTCGCACTAGGCAGGTCCATCCGGCAACTGCTTCTAGTCGTCGTGCACACTGAGGACGAGTCGACAATCCGGATCATAAGGGCAAGAAAAGCGGTACCTCGAGAGAGAAGGCAATATGAGCAATACTCCCAGGGACACGAGACATGAAGATGACATGCGTGAAGAGTATGACTTCACGCATCGCTGCACCGCGCCAGTCCCTCCGCTACAATAGAACGAACCGCTCGACGGCAACGCCTCTGAATCGACCTGCCGCCCGGCGCGTCAGACTATCATGCTGGCTCAAAATTTACCGGAAGCTCTCACATTCGACGATGTGTTGCTGGTGCCCGCCTACAGTGATGTCGTGCCCGTCCAGGTGAGCACGCAAACGCAGCTCACGCGCACGATCACGCTCAATACTCCGCTACTCTCCTCGGCGATGGACACGGTTACGGAGTCGCGGATGGCCATCGCCATGGCGCAGCAGGGCGGCATCGGCATCGTGCACCGCAATCTCTCCATCCCCAGCCAGGCGGGCGAGATCGACAAGGTCAAGCGTTCAGAGAGCGGGATGATCGTCGACCCGGTGACGATTGGTCCCGATCAGCTCATCTCCGACGCCCTCGACGTGATGCGCCGGTACAAAATCTCCGGCGTGCCTGTAACACAGGGCAAACGCCTGGTCGGCATCCTCACCAATCGCGACCTGCGCTTCGAAACGCGCACTGATATTCCTGTCGGCCAGGTGATGACCAAAGAAAACCTCATCACCGTCCCTGTGGGCACGACGCTCGAAGAGGCCGAGCTGATCCTGCACAAGCACCGCGTGGAAAAACTGCTGGTAGTGAACGACGAGTACGAGCTCAAGGGTCTCATCACCGTCAAAGACATCCAGAAAAAACTGAAGTATCCCAACGCCAGCAAAGATGAGCAAGGCCGGCTGCGCGTAGGTGGAGCGATCGGCGCTACAGGAGACTATCTCGAACGCGCGGCCGAGCTGGTACGCGCGCGTGCGGACGTTTTGGCCATCGACTCGGCCCATGGACACTCGTCGCGTGTTCTCGAAGCCGTGCGCGACGTAAAGAAACGCTTTCCGCATGTCGCGCTGCTCGCGGGCAATGTGGCGACTTACGATGGCGCGATGGCGCTTATCGATGCAGGGGCAGACGCGATCAAAGTGGGCATCGGCCCTGGCTCCATCTGCACCACACGCATGGTCACCGGAGCCGGCATGCCGCAGATCACCGCTATCGCCGAGGCCTATCGCGCGGCGCGTCTGCATGACGTTCCTGTGATTGCTGATGGCGGCATCAAGTATTCCGGCGAGATCACCAAGGCCATCGCGGCCGGCGCAAGCTCAATCATGATCGGCTCGCTCTTCGCCGGTGTCGACGAGAGCCCCGGCGAGACGATCCTCTACCAGGGCCGCAGCTTCAAGACCTACCGCGGCATGGGCTCATTGAGCGCGATGAGCCAGGGTTCAGGCGAGCGCTATTTCCAATCGAACGCCGATCTGGCCGATGTGGAGACATCGACCGAAGGCGTGGTGCAGCGCGAGCGCGCCAACCAGAATCGGCTGGCCAAATTTGTGCCTGAGGGAATTGAAGGCCGCGTTCCCTATCGCGGACCACTCGAGTCCATGGTCTTCCAGCTTGTTGGCGGCCTGCGCTCCGGCATGGGGTATCTCGGCTGCGGTACGATCAAAGAGCTGCAGGAAAAGGCGCAATTCGTGCGCATCTCCGGCGCGGGCCTGCGCGAAAGCCACGTCCACGACGTCATTATCACGCGCGAAGCGCCGAACTATCATGTCGAGTAGCTCGCGCGGACCGAAATTCTGGATCAGCGCGTGGCTGCCAGTGGCGATCGGAATCGGTGTTATCGCTGCCGAGTCCACAAAATTTTTCGGTGCTGATCATACGTCTGGTCCGCTTCGCGCGATCTTCCAAGCCATCTTCTGGCACGTAAGCGATGCCCGCTGGGACCGCATTCATCACTACATTCGCAAAATGGGCCATTTCACGGGCTATGGCCTCATTGGCTTGGCGTGGCTGCGCGCCTGGTGGATGACGTTGCCGCACTCCGGCTTTCGCAAAGATGCGCTGCTGGCTCTCACTGGAACCGCACTCATCGCCGCCAGCGATGAATATCACCAGTCCTTCTTGCCCAATCGCACCTCTTCGCCTTGGGATGTATTGATCGACTGCTGCGGCGCGTTCGTGATGCTTACGGCGACCTATCTCTTTCTGCGTATGCTCCGACCCAAGCGGTTAGCGCACGCAGAGTAGTTCCGCCTGTTGCAGGCTTCCTGGAACTCGTGAAGGACGGCAACCCTGAACGACTCTTCTGTCCTTTCGCAAAGAACGCCAATCAAAATAAAACGGGTGCACTCCGCGAGGAGCGCACCCGTGGTTGTCTGGAACGAAGACTAAGCTGCTACGCGGCCTCTTCGCCGCCTTCGCCCGGACCTTCGGCTTCGGCCTGCTTGTTTTGCTCTTCGAGTTGTTTTTCGAGCTCGGCACGCTTCTTGGCCTTGAGGTCGGCGCGCTTCTGGCGCTTCACTTCCAGCTGCTTCTCGGCGCCCAGAAGTTCGATGAAGGCCTTCTCGGCTCCATCGCCCTGCTGAAAACCGGTGCGCACGATGCGCAGATAACCGCCCTGCCGGTCACCATAGCGGGGAGCCACGGTGTCGAACAGCCGCTTCACCGCGTCATCGGTGCGCAGAAAGCTGAGCGCCTGACGGCGTGCGTGCAGATCGCCCTTCTTGCCCAGGGTGATCATCTTTTCTACGTGCGGACGCACCGCCTTGGCCTTGGCCACGGTGGTCTCCACACGATCTTCGATAATGACGGACGTGACCAGGTTGCGCAGAAGTGCGCGACGATGGCTGGTGTTGCGTCCGAGCTTGAATCCTGCATTGCGATGGCGCATAACTCTTCCCTCTAGGGCTCAGGGACTAGGGACTAGGGACTAGGCACGATGGCTACCTAGTCCCTGTTCCCTATGTCCCTAGTCCCTGCTCCTAAAAGTTCTCCGTCTCGGTGGGCAGCTGCAGATCCACCGAATCGAGTGGTTCGTCTTCTTCGTCGTAGCGGCCGTAGCTCGAAGCCAGTGCTGTCGCCGGCGGAATGCTGGTCGGTCCGGGCACCGCGTTGCCCTGTTCGTCGATCTTCATGCCCAGCGAAAGGCCCATCTGCGCGAGAATCTCCTTGATCTCGTTCAGGCTCTTGCGGCCGAAGTTCTTGGTCTTGAGCATCTCGGCTTCAGTCTTCTGCACCAGCTCGCCGATCGTCTGAATATTCGCGTTCTTCAGGCAGTTGTAGCTGCGGACCGAAAGCTCCAGCTCTTCGACGGAGCGATTGAGATTGTCATTGCGCAGCAGGATGCGGCCTTCTTCGCCGCGTGCTTCGGCTTCAATCTCTTCCTCGAAGTTGATGAAGATGTTCATGTGGTCTTTGAGCAGCTTCGCAGCCAGGCCAATCGCGTCAGCGGGCAGCACCGCGCCGTTGGTCCAGACTTCCATGGTCAACTTGTCGTAGTCGGTGATCTGACCGAGACGAGCGGCGTCGACCACATAGTTCACGCGGCGCACAGGCGAGTGCACGGAATCGACAGGGATAAAACCCAGCCCCAGGTCGGAATCAAAATTTTTGTCGGCGGAGACATAGCCGCGTCCACGCTTCAGGCGCATCTCCATGTCGAGCTTGCCGCCCTCTGAAAGCGTCGCGATGTAGATGTTCTTGTCCAGGATCTCGACGTCGCCGTCGGCCTCGATCATGCCGGAGGTTACGACGCCGGGCTGATCTGCGCGCAGGTACAGCGCCTTCGGTCCTTCGCCCTGGAGCTTGAAGGGAATCTGCTTCAGGTTCAGGATGATGTCGGTCGCGTCTTCAACGACGCCGCCGATCGATTGGAACTCGTGCAACACACCCTCGATGCGGATGGCGGTAACTGCTGCGCCTTCAACGGAGCTAAGCAGCGTACGCCGCAGGGCGTTGCCGATGGTGGTGCCGAAACCCCGTTCAAAGGGTTGTGCACTGAACTTGCCGTAGTTGTCGGTTAGCGTTTCGGCTTCGACTGCCAGCCGCTTCGGTTTTTGAAATCCTCTCCACAGCATATTCGTCTCTCGTTTCCCGCGCGGCGGGTACGTCGCGATGCATTTTGCGGCGGCCGCGCAAGTTCTCCTTGTTTTGAAATACAGCCTTTGGCTTTCAGCCGTCAGCTCTCAGCTCATTCTCGCGAGACTCCACCGTTGCGGCTTCGGCACGGAAAAAGCTGACAGCTGACAGCCGAAGGCTGATAGCTGCTACTTGCTGTACAGTTCGACGATCAACTGCTCGTTGATCGGCAAATTGACATCCTTGCGCTTCGGCAGGCTCAGCACGCGGCCCGAAAGGTTCTCGAAATTCGCTTCGAGCCATACGGGGATCGGGTTCTGCGCAGCAAACTGCGAAGCCTGCTCCACGATCACCAATTTCTTGGCGCTGTCGCGAATCGCGATCTCATCGCCCACATTCACCTGATACGAAGGGATGTTCACCTTGCGGCCGTTCACCGTAACGTGACCGTGGCGCACTACCTGACGGGCCTGACGGCGCGAGATGGCGAAACCGAGACGGTACGCCACGTTGTCGAGGCGGCGCTCCAACTGCTGAATGAGCAGTTCGCCGGTGACGCCGGTCGCGCGGTTGGCCTTCTCGTAGTACTCGCGGAACTGGCCTTCGAGGGTGAAGTACATGCGCTTGGCCTTCTGCTTCTCATGCAGCTGCAGGCCGTAGCCCACGATCTTGGCCTTGCGGTCTTTGCCATGCTGCCCCGGAGGAAAATTGCGCTTCTCGATCGGGCAGCGATCGGAGGTGCATTTGGTGCCCTTCAAAAAAAGCTTGGTGCCTTCGCGACGGCAAAGGCGGCAAACTGCTCCTGTATAACGTGCCATTTCTTCTCCTGACTTCGGATGACGGCCGGTTTACGCGGAAGGCAGCTTTTAGCTTTCAGCCATCAGCTCTCAGCTTTCGTGCTTTCACGATTGGTGAGGACTGCGCCTATAACTTGCTATCTTCTGGTTCGCTTCTTCCCGGCCCGGTTATTTCAGGGACTAGGGACTAGGGACCAGGGAATGCATTGACTCATATTCCCCGTGGTCTTATCCCGTCCTCAGTCCAGACTGTTTGCTGGGATGGGAATCGATGTTCAGGACGGTCCCGCATACATGCGGTTTTCTAGTCCCTAGTCCCTCTTCCCTAGTCCCTTGCGCGTCTTTACACGCGCCGTCTCTTCGGCGGCCGGCAGCCATTGTGCGGCACCGGCGTGACGTCGCGGATCGATTTGACTTCGATGCCCGCAGCGGCCAGCGCACGAATCGCCGACTCGCGGCCCGATCCCGGTCCGGCGACCCGCACATCGACGGCGCGAACGCCGTGATCGCGCGCCATGCCAGCAGCGTTCGAAGCGGCCTGCTGCGCCGCAAACGGTGTGCCCTTGCGCGATCCGCGGAAACCGAGCGAGCCCGAGCTCTTCCAGCTCAACGTGTTGCCCACCTGGTCCGTGATTGTCACAATCGTGTTGTTGAACGAGGCCTGAATGTAGGCAATGCCGTACGGCACATTCTTGCGCTCGCGCTTCTTGAACTTCTTGTTCTTGCCAGCTTTGCCGGCTGCAGCCTTCTGCTCTGGTTTTGCCATTAGGTCTTCGCCGTCGCTTTCTTCTTGCCGGCAATCGTTCCCTTACGCGGGCCCTTGCGAGTGCGGGCATTGGTGTGGGTACGCTGGCCGCGCACCGGCAGCGACCGGCGATGACGGCTACCGCGATAGCTCTGGATATCGATGAGGCGCTTGATGTGCATCGCGACGTCCTTGCGCAGGTCGCCCTCGACGCCACCCTCGTCCTCAATCACCTGACGGATGTGGTTGACCTCTTCTTCGCTCAGGTCCTGGATCTTCTTGAAGGCATCGACGTTCGCCTTATCCAGAATCTTGCGCGCGCGAGGCTGGCCAATCCCAAAAATGTAGGTCAGCGCGATCCGTGCCTGCTTATTGCGGGGCAGATCGACGCCAGCAATACGTGCCATTGGATTTCCTTTGCTGCTTCTTGTTGTGTGCCTCCGGCCTAGCGCCGGTTCGCACGGGTTATGCGGAATGTCTCCAGAGGTTCATCGCAAGCCTTGACTCCAGCTAACTAGCCTCTTGGCAGAGATCAGCGTTCAGAAGTCAGTGATCAGTTTCATCTCGCCTATGCGAGCCGCTTTTAACTGACCTCTGATCCCTGTTCACTGATCACTGGCGTGGAGCTTTCCTCTCCTGCCAGACTCTCACTAGCCCTGGCGCTGCTTATGCTTTGCGTTTTCGCAGATCACCCGCACCACACCGCGGCGCGTGATGACCTTGCACTTTGCGCAAATCTTCTTTACCGATGCCCGAACCTTCATTACTGCCCCTTTTTGAGCCGTCAGCTCTCAGCTTTCAGCCCTCAGCTCTATTCTTGCCACTACGCATTGATCAGCACATCAAGCTGAAAGCTGACGGCTGATAGCTGAAAGCTTATTTATACCGGTACACAATTCGTCCGCGATTCAGATCGTAGGGACTCAACTCCACCGCTACGCGGTCACCGGGAAGAATACGGATGAAGTTCTTGCGCATCCTCCCTGAAACATGAGCCAGCACCTCATGATTCGTTTCGAGCTTGACCTTGAACATGGCGTTCGGCAGCGTTTCCACCACCGTTGCCATCACCTCAATCGCGTCTTCCTTCGACAAACTGTATCCATTTCTGGCGCTTCCGCGCGCCCAGCCTTTGGACCGAAGTTTTACTCGGTCAGAATTCTCGCTCCGTTGGCGGTCACCGCCACCGTATGCTCGAAATGAGCACTCATGCTTCCATCTTTCGCCACCGCGGTCCAGCCGTCGGCCAACACCTGCACATCCGGTCCACCGGCATTCACCATCGGCTCAATCGCGATCACCATGCCGACCTTCAACTTCATGCCGCGACCCGCTTCGCCGAAATTCGGCACCTGCGGATCTTCGTGCATGGCAGATCCGATACCGTGGCCCACAAAATCACGTACCACGGAGAAACCACCGCCTTCGACGACTCCTTGCACCGCTGCGCCTACATCGCCCAACGTCGCGCCTGGCTTCACCGCTGCAATACCCGCCTTGAGCGACTCTTCCGTTACCTGCAGCAGCTTCGCTGCCTTTGAGTCAATCGCGCCCACCGGCACGGTGATCGCAGCGTCGCCGTAATAGCCGTCGACCACCACACCGCAGTCAACCGAGACGATATCGCCTTCTTTCAAGACTCGCTTCGGCGAGGGGATTCCGTGCACCACTTCGCTGTTGACTGACGTGCACAGCACACAGGGAAATCCATGGTATCCCTTGAAGGCCGCTTTCACGCCCAGTTCGCTCAGCCGCGCTTCGGCCGCCTTTTCAAGATCGTAGGTCGTAGCGCCGGGCTTAACCTTGGCGCGCACCAACTCCAGAACCTCGCGGACCACTTTGCCCGCGCGGCGCATCTTCTCGATCTCCTGAGACGACTTCAATACAACGGCCACGTAGTTCTCAATCCTTCACGCACAAACGCGCCGCACGGCTAGCCGTGCTGGCGCAACCGCTCTACAGCGGCAACAATTTCGGCCGCAATCACCGCGATGGGCCGATCTCCATCCACTTCCGCAAATCGTCCTTGGTCCCGGTAATGCTCGACAACGGGCGCGGTAAGAGCCGCATAGGCGCGCATGCGCTCCTTGAAAACCTCTTCCGTGTCGTCGTCTCGCTGGATGAGCGCTGCACCGTCTATGTCGCAGAATCCTTCCCTTTTGGGCGGATTCACATAGATGTTGTAGATGCTCTGGCTGACAGGACAAATCCGGCGCCCGGTGATGCGGCGCAATAACTGATTATAGTTCACCTGGATGCTGACGGCAACCACCGGCAAGGCCCCTACCTGACTCAGAAGCCGGCCATCCAGCCAGCGCGCCTGCCCCAGAGTGCGGGGAAAGCCGTCCAGAATGTACCCCCGGACGGTATCCGGTTCGAGCAGCCGGGAAGCCACCATGTCGTTCACCAGGGAGTCGGGTACCAGCTCGCCCCGGTTGATGATCTCCCTGGCTTGGCGACCCAGCGCGGTCCCTTGGGCCACATTGGCGCGCAGCAGGTCCCCGGTCGAAATCTGAGGAATTCCCCAGATTTTGATCAGTTCCTTGGCCTGGGTTCCCTTACCCACGCCCGGTGCGCCCAACAAAAGGATCGGGCCGGGAAGCGTCTTTCGATCCGTTTCCCGGCCCTGCTCAACTTCAGTCATAAGTGCAGACATTACCAGGTTTTCCTTCCGCGTATACGACCGGAGCGCGGGGAAAAGCCGTCATAATGGCGCATGATCAGCTGCGATTCGATCTGGTTAATCGTATCCATGGCCACACCCACCACGATGAGCAGAGAAGTGCCGCCAAAGTAGAAGTTGACGTTCATACCGTGAATCGCCCAGGTGGGCAGATTCTCGAACAACCTCCCAACAAGCCATAGCTTGTCGAACCGAATACCAGAGATCAGGAAGGTGGGGATCATCTGGACGATGATCAGATAGATAGCGCCCACCAGGGTGATGCGGGTAAGAATATCGTTGATAAAGTCCGACGTGCGCTTGCCGGGACGGATTCCGGGGATGAACGAACCCGACTTGCGGAAGTTGTCCGCAATGTCATCCGGCTTCATGATGATCGACACGTAGAAATAGGCGAAAAAGATGATGCCCATGATGTTCAGGAACTCATACCACGGATAGCCGGGGGTGAGCGCCGTCATGATGGGCTGGAGAAGCTTGGAGTTCTGCACCCACTGCACCTGCCCGAAGAGCAAGGGCGCAGAAAGAATGGAGCTGGCGAAGATAATGGGCATGACGCCGCCCGAGTTCACCTTGAGCGGAAGATGGCTCGACTGGCCACCCATCATGCGCCGGCCCACAATGCGCCGCGCGCTCTGGATGGGAAGCCGCCGCTCGGCGCGCTCCACGTAGACGATAAAGGCCACAACGGCGATCATGCCTGCAGCCAGCAGCAGCACGATCAAAAACGACATCGGTCCCCAGGCGTCGGTCTGCACCTTCTGCACCAGATCGCCTACGCCACGGGGCAGGCCAGCGATAATTCCAGCAAAGATCAGCAGGCTCATTCCGTTGCCGATGCCGCGGTCGGTGATCTGCTCACCCAGCCACATGATGAAAGTCGTGCCGGCAGTGAGGGTGAGGACGGTCATCAGGATGAAACCGATGCCAGGATCCAGCACCAAGCCCTGCTTAGTGAGAATGGCGGCGATGCCGATCGATTGCAATACGCCCAGAATGACGGTGAGATAGCGCGTCCACTGCGTAATCTTGCGGCGGCCCAGTTCGCCTTCTTTCTGGATGCGGGCCAGCGGCTCATAGACCACGGTCAAGAGCTGGAAGATGATCGACGCAGTGATGTACGGCATGATGCCCAGCGCAAAGATGGTCATGCGCCGGAGATTGCCCCCGCCGAACAGGTCCATCAGGCCCAGGGCAGACCCGCCCTGCGAACTAAAGAGCAGTTCCAACTGATGCGTGTTCACGCCTGGGGTGGGGATAAACGCACCCAGCCGGTAGACGGCGAGAATGCCCATGGTGAACAGAACCCGCTTGCGCAGGTCAGGAATCCGGAAGATATTGAGAAACTTCTCAAGCATGGCAAAAAACCTGCTTCAGGCGGCCGTCCGCCGGTGGAATCGTTCTTTCCATCTTACGGCATCTTCCGATTCTGAATCAGAGTACAGAAACCGGGAAGATGCTGCCCGTGAGGGCGATCACACTGCCCTCAAATACGTGTGCAGATACGTGTGCCCAGACTCCGCGACTCCGGAACCTGGGCAGTTGAATGTACAAAAAACAGCACCTCAGGCAAAAACGAAACCCTGAATGCCCCTTCCTTGACGCGTCTTTGTCTTTGCGGCAAGGGTGGAAAAACACGCACCTACACCGGATGTGGGTGCCTCAGGTCTCGCTTTTGAACCCTGGGAGACCAAAAATCAAGCCGCCTCCGGCGCTCCGGCAACCATAGCCTTGCCCCCAGCCTTTTCAATCTTTTCGGCTGCTGACTTGGAGAACTTGTGCGCGTGGATGGTGATGGCGCCCTTCAGCTCGCCGGAGCCGAGAATCTTAATCAGAGCCTTTTTGCTCGACGCCAGACCCAGTTTGCGGTAGTCGTCCAGGCCGATCTCTTTCACACCCAGTTCCGCAATCCGATCGAGATTCACGATCGTGTATTCAGTCCGGAAGATGTTCGTAAAGCCGCGCTTGGGCAGCCGGCGGTGCAGCGGCATCTGGCCGCCTTCAAAGCCTCGCATCAGGCTCGAGCCGGAGCGCGATCCCTGGCCTTTGTGGCCGCGGGTTGAGGTCTTGCCCATACCGGAGCCCATACCCCGGCCGACGCGCTTGCGCCCGGTGTTGGCCTTCTTGGGGGCGCGCAGATTCGATAGATTCTTTGCCATATTCTCCTCGCTATAGCGCCGGGAAGTTGATCTTCACCGACTCGCGTTGTAATGCAGCTTCTAGCTGCGAGCTTTCAGCTTCTAGCTATTCATGCTCAGTTGAGAACTTTGAGGTGAGCAAAATGAGCCAAAAAGCTAGAGGCTAGAAGCTAGCTTTCCAGAATGCGAACCAGATGCGGCACCGCCTTCACCATGCCGCGAACCGATTCGTTGTCCACGCGCTCCACGATCTGATTGAGGCGCGTAAAGCCGAGGCCTTTGATCACCAGCTTGTGCTTAACAGGCGTGGCGATGGCCGAACGGTAGTACTGAATGCGAATCTTCTTCGGAGTATTCGCGGGTGCGCTTTTCTTCGACGCCGCCATTAGAGTTCCTCCACCTGCTTGCCGCGGGTCGATGCCACCTCTGCGCGGTCACGCAACTGTTCGAGCGCATCAAAGGTCGCCTTCACCACGTTGTGCGGATTGGGCGAGCCGAGGCTCTTGGTAAGCACGTTCTGCACACCGGCCGAGGTCATCACGGCGCGCACGGCGCCACCGGCGATGACGCCCGTGCCCTCAGGAGCCGGCTTCAACAGCACCTGGCCTGAGCCGAAACGGCCCAGCACCTGGTGCGGAATCGTCGTCTCAGTAAGGTTCACGCGGACCAGGTTCTTCTTGGCCGATTCAATCCCCTTGCGAATAGCCTGCGGAACCTCTTTGGCCTTGCCGGAGCCATAGCCCACCACGCCCGAAGCAGCATCGCCCACCACGACCAAGGCTGCGAACGACATGTTCTTGCCGCCCTTCACCACTTTCGTGACGCGGTTAATCGCCACCACCTGGTCCTTCAGGTTGAACTGGTTGGCATCGAGTTTCTTCTTTACAGTCGTCATTGTTTTTCCCAGCTTTCAGATCAAGCTTTCAGCTATTCGCCATCAGCTTTCAGCTCATATTGCTTCAGCCGCCCATATCAACTCAGCACCAAAAAACTGATAGCTGAGAGTTGATGGCTGATAGCTAGAATTCAAGTCCCGCTTCGCGCGCTGCATCGGCCAGCGCTTTCACGCGGCCATGGTAGAGATAGCCACCGCGATCGAAGACTACCTGCTTGATACCCTTGGCCACAGCTTTCTCCGCGACGGCCTTACCGATTTCTTTCGCCGCGGCGATGTTGCCGCCCGTCTTGAGCTTTAACTGAAGCGATGAGGCCGAGGCCAGAGTCTCGCCCTTCTGGTCATCGATCAACTGCGCATAGATGTGGTTCAGCGAGCGGTACACATTCAGCCGCGGCCGTTCCGTAGTGCCCGAAAGCTTCTCGCGGATGCGCGTGTGAATGCGCTTGCGAATTTCATTTCTCTTGATCATCGGTCTCTCTCACCTATCAGCGGAACCGCCCAGCGGCCCCGTTCGGATTTTTCAGAACAGCTATCAGCTTTCAGCCGTCAGCTTTTAGCTCATCCCGCTTCACCACCGCTATCAACTCAGCACGAAACAGCTAAAAGCTGAGAGCTGATGGCTAAAAGCTACCTTACTTGGCTCCCGTCTTACCGGCCTTCTTCTTCAGCTTCTCATCGGTGTAGCGCACGCCCTTGTTCTTGTACGGATCGGGCTTGCGCAGCGCGCGCATATCGGCGGCCACCTGGCCCACCTTCTGGCGGTCAATGCCGCTGACCGTCAGGTGCGTCTGCTTCGCGTCCACGGCGCACTCCACACCGGCAGGCAGCGGAAACTCGATCGGGTGCGAGTAGCCGAGCGTGAAGACCACCGTGCCCTTACCCTTCATCTCGGCGCGGTAGCCGATGCCGACGATATCCAGTTCTCGGGTCCAGCCCTTGGTGACTCCTTGCACGGCATTGTTCACCAGTGCGCGGGTCAGTCCGTGGACTGCAGCATACTTATCGCTCTCGCGTTCGATCACCAGATGCCCGTCGGCCGTCTTGAGCGAGATGCCCTGGGCGATCATCGCCGATACTTTGCCCTTGGGCCCTTCGACGAGAACCGTGTTGCCCTCAACCTTGTACTTCACTCCGCTGGGGAGCGCGATCGGCTTCTTTCCAATACGCGACATTGCTTCAATCCTTTGTTGGCTTGCGAGTCCCGAAAGACGGTTGTCAGTGATCAGTTCCAACGCGCCATCGTTCCACTGCAGCCTGTGCCGGGCCTTGCCCGGCAGCTATCAGCCTTCAGCTTCTAGCTCATCTTGCTTCAACCGCCGCTATCAACTCAGCACGAAAAAGCTGATAGCTGAGAGCTGACGGCTGAAAGCTGCCTCTCTACCAGACTTCGCAGAGCAGCTCACCGCCCACGCCTTCACGGCGGGCTTGGCGGCCGGTCATCACGCCTTTGGGCGTGGTGAGAATCGAGATGCCGAGACCACCCTGCACGCGCTTGATCTCGTCGCGGCCGACGTATACGCGGCAGCCGGGACGCGAGATCCGCGCCAGGTCACGAATGGCTGCCTCGGTGCCGCCGTACTTGAGGTACACGCGCAGCACCAGCTTGCCTTCCTCTTCCTGGGTCTTGTAGTTCGAGATGTAGCCCTCTTCCTTGAGAATGCGGGCAATCTCGGTCTTCAGCTTCGAAGCCGGCACATCCAGCTTCTGATGACGCGCCCGGATCGCATTCCGGATCCGCGCCAGAAAATCTGCTACTGGGTCGGTCAGACTCATTCCTTCTCCTTCATTCCCCGTTCGCTCCTGCGTATTTTGCGGGAGAACCTGCGGGAATGGTTTGGGGCTTACGCCCCAGTGATCAGTTCTCAGTATTCAGTGATCAGTCTTTGCTCGCTACAGCCGTCAGCTTCAACTCGAACGAACTGACCACTGATCACTGTTCACTGACAACTGTCTTACTACCAGCTCGACTTGTTGACGCCAGGGATCTCGCCCTTGAGCGCCAGCGACCGGAAGCACAAACGGCAGATACCGAACTTGCGGAGAAAGGCCCGCGGCCTTCCGCAGAGCTTGCACCGGTTGTGTTTGCGGCTGCTGAACTTCGGCTTCCGCGCGTCTTTCACTCTCTTTGCAGTCGTTGCCATAAATCCTCTTCAGCTGTCAGCTCTCAGCCGTCAGCTTTCAGCTCATATTGCTTCAGCCGCCACCATCAACTCAGCACGAAAAAGCTGATAGCTGAGAGCTGATGGCTGAAAGCTGTTCTTACGCTCCCTGCCGGAACGGCATGCCGAAGTGGCGCAGCAGGGCGCGCGCTCCGTTGTCGTCCTTGGCCGTGGTCACGATGGTGATGTTCATGCCCTTCAGCTTCTCCACCCGAGAGTAATCGATCTCGGGAAAGATGAGCTGGTCGCGCAGGCCGAGCGTGTAATTGCCGCGACCATCAAAACTCTTCGTAGACACGCCGCGGAAATCGCGCACGCGCGGCAGCGCTGTTGAGATCAGCCGGTCCAGAAACTCGTAAGCCTTGTCAGACCGCAGCGTGACCATCGCGCCGATCGACATACCGGCGCGCACCTTGAAGGCCGCAATCGACTTCTTCGACTTCGTGGTCACCGGCTTCTGCCCGGTGATCAGCGTCAGGTCACCCACGAGCGGATCGAGCAGCTTGTTGTTCTGCGTCGCCTCGCCCAGGCCCATGTTGATCACAATCTTCTCGAGCTTCGGCACAGCCATCGGGTTCTCGAGTCCAAGCTCTTTCTGGAGCGCCTGCTTGATCTCTTTCTGGTACTTCTCTTTCAGCCTTGCTGCCATTCTCTCTGCTCTCTTTCTTCCGGCGCTCGGAGTGGCCTAAGCCGTGTACCGTTGCGGAAGGGACTGTCTTCCTACTTCTTCGTGGGCAACGTCTGCCCGCACTTCTTGCAGATGCGCACGCGCGTATCGCCTTCCATCTTGTGCCCGATGCGCGTGGGCCCGCAGTTGGGGCAAACCAGCGCCACATTCGAGATGTGGATGGGTGACTCATGCTCGGCAATGCCGCCGCGAGTGCGCTGACCGGTCTTCGATGAGACCGTCTTCTTGACGACCCGCACGTGCTCGACCAGCAGCGTGTTCTTGTCCGGAAAGACGCGCAGTACGCGCTGCGTCTTGCCGCGGTCAGAGCCCGTGAGAACTTTGACCGTATCGTTGCGATGAATATCCAAACTCGGCATCTCTTCTCCTAGCCGTCAGCTCTCAGCCTTCAGCTCATCTCGATTCAGTCCCATTCATCAACCCAGCACGAAAAGGCAAAGCTGAGAGCTGATGGCTGAAAGCTGCCCTATACAACCTCAGGCGCCAAAGACACAATCTTCAAAAACTTCTTCTCGCGCAGCTCGCGGGCAACCGGGCCAAACACGCGCGTGCCTACCGGCTCATGATCGTCGCCAATCACCACCGCCGCATTCTCATCGAAGCGAATGTAGGTGCCGTCGCGGCGGCGATGCTCCTTGCGCGTGCGGACGATGACGGCCTTCACCACCTTGCCCTTCTTCACGGTGCCGTCCGGCGAGGCTTCCTTCACTGCGGCCGTCACAACATCGCCGAGGCCGGCCTTCGCGCCCAGACCGCCGCCGAGCGGCAGAATCACTTGCAGCTTGCGTGCGCCGGAGTTATCGGCCACCGCGAGCATGGTTCTCATTTGTACAGCCATGGTTGTTTCTCCCAAAAACAGCCGCCAGCTCTCAGCCGTCAGCTTTCCGTTCATCTTGCTTCAGCCGCGCCTCTCAACTCAGCACGAAACTCGCTGAAAGCTGAGAGCTGATGGCCGAAAGCTGCTTCTTAGCTCGCCGGCTCGGGCGCCGTGTCTTCAATTTGCGCAAGCGCCGAGCGCCGCACGATCTCTTCAAGCGTCCATCGCTTCAGCTTGCTCAACGGCCGCGTCTCGCGGATACGCACCATATCGCCCAGCCGCGCCGAACTCTGCTCGTCGTGTGCATAAAACTTCTTGGTCTGGCGCACGATGCGCTTGTACTTCGGGTGCGCCTTGCGCATTTCGACCGCGACCACGATGGTCTTCTGCATCTTGGTCGAAACTACCTGGCCGACCTTTTCATTGCGGCGCGCGGCGCTGGCCGGAGCCTGTTCTTGATTCTGAGTCGCCGCCATTTAGCGCGCTCCCTTCTTGGTTTCCGTCGCGGCTTCTTTGCCGGCGCCGCGAATACTGAGCTCCCGCTCCCGAGCCACGGTCTTGATCTGCGCAATCTCCTTACGCAGCTGGCGGATCTTCTTCACGCCATCGTTCTGGCCCAGAGCGACCTGAAAACGCAGACGGAACAACTGCTCCGCCGAGGTCTTCTCCTGGTGCTTGAGCTCTTCGTCGCTCAAATTGCGAATCTTCTCGAGTTCCATCTCTTCAGCTCCTAGCTCTCAGCTTCTAGCTCCTAGCTTCATCCTGCTCACGCATTGCTCTTTGCTTATTGCGAAGAGCTAGAAGCTAGCGGCTAGTAGCTAAAAGCTGCTTTCTTACTTCGCAGCCGTTACTGTCTTCTCCGCGCCCGGCCGCATGACGAACTTGGTCTTCAACGGCAGCTTGTTCGAAGCCAGCCGCATCGCCTCCTGAGCAACGTCCGGCGCAACGCCTTCCATCTCGAACAGGATCTTGCCTGGCCGCACAACGGCGACCCAGTGATCCAGCGCGCCCTTGCCCGATCCCATACGGACTTCGGCGGGCTTCTTGGTGATCGGCTTATCCGGGAACAGCCGCAGCCAGATCTTGCCGCCGCGCTTGATGAAGCGCGTCATGGCAATACGGCTGGCTTCGATCTGACGATCGGTGATGTAGCCGCACTCCATCACCTTCAAGCCGTACTCGCCGAACGACAGCGAGGAGCCACGCCACGCCTTGCCGCGGCGCTTGCCCTTCTGCTGCTTCCGGTACTTCACTTTCTTTGGCATCAACATAACGAAAACCTCGAAAACAGCTTTCAGCTCGTAGCTGTCAGCTTTCAGCCCATCTCGCTCCAGCCACCACCATCCACTCAGCCAAGAAAAGCTAAGAGCTGACAGCTGATGGCTCGCCTTAAAACACTCCGCTTGCCGTGGCCGCCGGCGTCTGACGGCGTCTCTGCTCGTAGATGTCGCCGCGGTAGATCCACACCTTCACGCCGATCACGCCATAAGTCGTGTTGGCCTCGGTGAAACCGTAGTCCACATCGGCGCGCAGCGTGTGCAGCGGCAGACGGCCTTGCAGATACCACTCCGAGCGCGCGATTTCATTGCCGTTCAACCGGCCCGAGACCCGCACCTTGATGCCCTTGCAGCCGAAGCGCAGCGCCGAATCCACACTCTTGCGCATCGCGCGGCGGAAGCTCACGCGCTTCTCGAGCTGCAGCGCGATGTTCTCCGAAACCAGCTGCGCATCGAGCTCCGGCTTGTTCACCTCGATGATGTCGATGAACACATCGCGGTTGGTGCGCTTGCCCAGCTCCGTCTTGAGCTTCTCGATCTCGGCGCCCTTGCGGCCGATCACGATGCCCGGACGCGCCGTGCGGATCAGGAAGCGTAGCTTGTTGCCGGGCCGCTCAATTTCAACAGAGCTGACGCCTGCCGCCTTCAGCTTCTCGCGCAGCTCCGCCTTCAGCTTCACGTCCTCGACCAGGAGCTTGTCGTACTCCCGTTCTGAGAACCAGCGTGAACGCCAGGGCTTATTCACTCCCAGCCGGAATCCATAAGGATGGACTTTCTGTCCCATGCTCTTTTCCTCAAACTCTCCAGGCCTGCTTACTCGGCCTTCTTGCTCGTCGACTTCTTCGCTGCCGTCTTCTTTGGAGCCGCTGCTTTCTTGGCAGGAGCCTTCTTCGCGGCCGTCTTCTTTGCCGACTTGGCTTCCACCACCGGCTCCTCAACCTTAGTCACCAGGCTCGCACCGTTCGCCGACCGCTCCGCCACCGAAAGCACGATATGCGTGAGGCGGCGCTGATACCGGTAAGCACGACCCATCGGCGCAGGACGAATGCGCTTCATGCGCGGCCCGTCGTTGGCCAGAGCCTGCTTGACGTAGAGATTGTCCACGTCGAGATCGATGCCCTGCTCACCGGCCACATACTTCGCGTTGTCGACCGCCGAGGTCAGCAGCTTGTGAATCACCGGAGCGATTCGCTTCTTGGTGAAGGCCGCCGTATGCAGCGCCTCTTCCACGCCGCGCCCTTTGATCAGATCCAGCACCAGCCGCGCCTTCTGCGGCGACACACGCTGAAACCTCGCCTCGGCCCGGTATTCTTTCGTCTCAACTGCCATGGTTCTTCCTCAAAATCAGCTGTCAGCTCTCAGCCGTCAGCTTTCAGTTCATCTCGCTTCAGCCGCGTCTCTCAACCAAGCACCAACCAGCTGAAAGCTGAGAGCTGATGGCTGAAAGCTGCTTTTCTTACTTTGGCTTCGCCGCGGTTTCCGCCGCTTTGGTGCCGCCGGTGTGCCCCTTGAACGTCCGCGTGGGCGCAAACTCGCCCAGCTTGTGGCCCACCATGTTTTCGGTCACGTATACCGGAACAAACTTCTTGCCGTTGTGCACCGCGATCGTGTGCCCCACAAACTCGGGAAAGATCGTTGAGCGCCGCGACCAGCTCTTCACAACCTTCTTGTCGTTAGCCCGGTTCAGCGCCTCGATCTTCACACTCAGGTGCGCATCTACAAACGGACCCTTTTTCGTCGAACGTGCCATAAAAACCAGCTCCTAGCTCTCAGCCATCAGCTCTCAGCTATTGCTTCTCCGAGCCAACCGCCTGCTTTGCCTTTCAATCTCTCCAGCACGGACAGCTAAGAGCTGAAAGCTGATAGCTGACGGCTGCCTTTCTACTTCGACCGGCGGCTGACGATAAACGCGTCGGTCCGCTTGTTGTTGCGCGTCTTGTAGCCGCGCGTCGGCTGGCCCCACGGCGTCACCGGATGACGTCCGCCCGAGGTCTTGCCTTCGCCGCCGCCGTGCGGGTGATCGACAGGATTCATCGTCACGCCGCGGTTCGTCGGCCGGATACCCATCCAGCGCGTACGGCCCGCCTTGCCGATCGCCACGTTCTCGTGATCGGTGTTGCCTACCTGGCCTACCGTCGCCATGCACTCGGCAAGAACTTTGCGGGTCTCGCCGGAGGGTAGCTTGAGCAGCGCGTAATCGCCTTCCTTGGCGACCAGCTGCGCCTGCGCACCCGCCGAACGCGCCATCTGCGCGCCTTTGCCGGGCCGCAGCTCAATCGCGTGCACCGTGGTGCCGGCGGGAATATTCTTGAGCGGCAGCGCATTGCCCACCAGGATGTCGGCATCCGGTCCCGAGCTCACTGTGGCGCCCACTTTGAGGCCCACCGGCTGCAGAATGTAGCGCTTCTCGCCATCCGCGTAGTGCACCAGAGCAATGCGCGCGGAGCGATTGGGATCGTACTCAATCGTTGCCACCTTGCCGGGCACGCCAAACTTCTCGCGCTTGAAATCGATCAGGCGAATCTTCTGCTTGTGTCCGCCGCCGTGATGGCGGATGGTCAGGTCGCCCGAGTTGCGGCGACCGCCGGTGCGCTTACGCGTCGCGAGCAGCGGCTTGTGCGGTTTATCCGTCGTCAGCTCATCGTTCGTCAGCGCGGTTTGAAACCGCAACGTCGGCGTAACCGGTCTGTATGTCTTAATGGCCATCGTCGTTTTCCTTAACGAGCCTCCAGCTTTTATCTCTCAGCTTTCAGCTCGTCCTGCTCAAACTCAACTCCTGCCTTCATCCCCAGCCTTTGCCCCTGCGCGAAAAAGCTGATGGCTGAAAGCTGACAGCTAAAGCTGCCCTACAGGTTGCCCACGTACTCCGGCAGCTTTTCACCCGCCTTCAACTTGACGTAAGCCTTCTTCCAGTCGGGACGGAAACCTGCATACCGGCCGCGACGGCGCTCCTTGCCCAGAACATTGGCCGTGCGCACAGCAGCCACTTTCACCTTGAAGAGCGACTCCACTGCCTGTTTCACTTCAGTCTTGGTCGCCTCAGGAGCCACATCGAAGACCAGCGTCCCTTCGGTCTCCTTCACGCCCAACCCCTTTTCGGTGATCAGCGGGCGGCGAATTACGGAATACAGTGTCGGCATTACGCGGCCTCCTTCGCAGCAGCCTTGCGCTTCGAGGCTGCCTTCTCAAGCGAGTTGGTCAACTGCTCGATCGCGGCTGCCGAGAAGATCGCCCGCTCATAGCGCAGCAGATCGTACGGGTGCACTTCGTTATTCAGCACCAGCTCGACACCCTTAAGGTTGCGCGCGCCCAGAAGCAGCGCCTGGCTCAGCGACTTCGAGTTCTCAACCAGCAGCACCGTGCGGTTGGCGCCGAGCTTGTCGAGCGCGGCGCGATACAGCTTGGTCTTCGCCTCTTTGATCTCCAGCGAATCGACCACTGTCAGCTTGCCGTCAGCCAGCTTCGCCGCCAGCGCCGAGCGCAGCGCGCCCAGCAGCTTCTTGCGCGGAAAAGGATAGTCATAGCTGCGCGGCTGCGGTCCATGCACCGTACCGCCATGACGCCAGAGAGGCGAACGCACCGAACCGATACGCGCGCGACCCGTGCCCTTCTGCTTCCACAGCTTCTTGCCCGATCCAGCGACCAGCTTGCGATTCTTGGTGGCATGTGTGCCCTGGCGCAGCGAAGCGCGATAGTGCTTCACCGCCTCCCACAGCAGAGCCTCGTTGACCTGCTCCGGCCCAAAGATGGCGTCGTCCAGCTCGATCGAGCCCACTTTGTCGCCGTTCAGATTGATTACATCTACGTTTGCCATCGTTTTCTTCCTGAGCTGTCAGCCATCAGCCGTCAGCCCTCAGCTCATTCATCGGTAAATCAATCTCTCGCGCCCTCGCACAATCAAGCTGAAAGCTGATGGCTGAGAGCTGAAAGCTCGCTACTTTCTCTTCGGCGTCGCTTTCTTCGAAGCCTTCAGCGGGTCGACCGTGGTCGAGCCGGCGAATCCGCGCCGCTCACGCGGCGGAGCCTTAGCCTTCGAGATCAGCACATAACCATCGCGCGGCCCCGGCACAGCGCCTTCGACCATCAGCAGATTCTCGTCGAGGTCGATACCGCGAATGCGCAGGTTACGCACGGTCACCTGATCGGTGCCGAAATGCCCCGGCATGCGCTGGCCGGGAAAAACACGGGACGGAAAGCTCGAAGCGCCAATTGAACCCTGCACCTGGAACATGTGCCCGTGCGCCGCCGGACCACCGCCAAAATTGTGCCGGCGCACAACGCCCGCAAAGCCGCGGCCCTTCGAGGTGCCGATCACATCGACGAACTTCGCATCTGTGAAGATGTCGACGAGGACGCGGTCGCCGGCCTTTACGCCATCCGCGCTGCCATCGGCAGCCGCCTCGATGTCGACTTCCTTGATCAACTTCACCGGAGGCGCTTCCGTCTTGCCGAGGTGGCCCGCCTGCGGCTTGGTGATGCTCGAAGCCTTCACAAACTCGACCAGGCCGATCTGCGCGGCGTCATAGCCGTCCTTGGCCGCTGTCTTCAACTGCGTAATCACACAAGGGCCGGCCTGCAGCACCGTGATCGGATGCACATCGCCCTTCTCGTCGAAGACCTGCGTCATGCCGATCTTTTTTCCCAGAATTCCTGTAACTGCCATCTCGTCCTCACCTCATCATGCGATGTTGAATTCATCGCACTGCCGGGGTCCTTCCGGACCTTCTTACTCGCTTCGCGTCGTCTCGCAAAGGCTGAGCGCCGCAAGGTGCAACTGCCGCACCGCAGGTGCCTACTTTTCGAATGCCTTAATCTCAACGTCCACGCCAGCGGGCAGATCGAGCTTCATCAGCGCGTCGACTGTCTGCTGCGTCGGCTCAAGGATGTCGATCAGCCGCTTGTGCGTACGAATCTCAAACTCCTCGCGCGACTTCTTGTCCACGTGCGGCGAACGCAGCACGCAGTACTTGTTCTTGATCGTCGGCAAAGGAATCGGGCCCGCCACGGTCGCACCGGTGCGCTTGGCCGTATCCACAATCTCGCCGGTCGACGTATCAAGCACGCGATAGTCGTACGCCTTCAACCGGATGCGAATTCTCTGTCCTACCATGACGTCCTTCCAGTGATCAGGGGTCAGAGATCAGGGATCAGTTTTTCCTGCTTCGATTCGCTCTTCAGTCTCGCTTGAACCGTTGCACTGATCCCCAGCCCCTAGTCCCTATTCCCTATTCCCTGTCTTCCTTACTTCACAATCTCCGAGATCGTGCCTGCGCCTACAGTGCGGCCGCCTTCGCGGATCGCAAAGCGCAAACCCTTCTCCAGCGCTACCGGCGTGATCAGCTCGATCTTCAGAGCCACGTTGTCGCCCGGCATCACCATCTCTACGCCATCCGGAAGCTCGGCCACGCCCGTCACGTCCGTCGTGCGGAAGTAGAACTGCGGACGGTAGCCCTTGAAGAACGGCGTATGACGGCCTCCTTCTTCCTTCGAGAGAACGTAGACCTCGCCCTTGAACACCGTGTGCGGCGTGATCGAGCCAGTCTTGGCCAACACCATCCCGCGCTCCACGTCTTCCTTCGGAATGCCGCGCAGAAGAAGTCCGGCATTGTCGCCCGCCAGACCTTCATCAAGCTGCTTCTTGAACATCTCGACGCCGGTCACAACCGTCTTGCGTGTCTCGCGGAAGCCGACAATCTCCGTCTCCTCGCCCACCTTCACCTTGCCGCGCTCGATACGGCCCGTCACCACGGTGCCGCGTCCCGAGATCGAGAAGATATCTTCGATCGGCATCAGGAAGGGCTGATCCACCGGGCGCTGCGGCAGCGGAACGTACTTGTCGACCGCATCCATCAGCTCGTCAATCTTGTCTTCCCACTGCTTCTCGCCATTCAGCGCGCCCAGAGCCGAGCCGCGGATCACCGGCGTGTCGTCGCCCGGGAACTGGTACTTCGACAACAGCTCGCGCACTTCCATCTCCACCAGGTCGATCAGTTCCGCATCTTCAACCGCATCGCACTTGTTCAGGAACACCACGATGTACGGCACTCCCACCTGGCGGGCAAGAAGCACGTGCTCCTTGGTCTGCGGCATCGGGCCGTCGGTGGCCGCAACCACCAGGATTGCGCCGTCCATCTGCGCTGCGCCCGTGATCATGTTCTTGATGTAGTCGGCGTGGCCGGGGCAGTCCACGTGCGCATAGTGACGGTTGGCCGTCTCGTACTCCACGTGCGCCGTCGCGATCGTGATGCCGCGCTCACGCTCTTCCGGAGCGTTGTCGATCGAATCAAACGACCGGAACTGGATCTTCGGGTTGTGCTTCGACAACACCTTCGTGATCGCCGCCGTCAACGTCGTCTTGCCGTGATCAATGTGGCCAATCGTACCAACATTCACGTGCGGCTTCGTACGATCAAATTTTTCCTTCGCCAT